>P_1C_Sed_2_UnCtyDRAFT_1000004_pt1 | contig 57295 bp, 51 predicted proteins | sample Pon1CUnioCityCA_4_FD_10229 | JGI IMG/M metagenome (IMG submission 10229) | reverse complement strand
GATCTTAGACCTCGGTGGTACGTTGATGTAGTACTGAGTAAGATCTTTTTTAATGACCTCTTTGGTAAGATTGGCTTTCTTAGGTTCTTCTTTTTCCCCTGGCTTAACAAGCTTTGGGTCACTTAAAATCTTCTCTTCAGCTTCACGGAGTTGCTTACTGTCTTTTGAAGCTGTAAAGATTTTCTGGCATTTTTTATTGATGATTCGCTGCGAAATCACATCAATGGGCAGAAAATCTTCTACCTGATCTGCCTGGTCCACAATCAATTCTTCCACCTCGCGAAATACCATACGGCCTGTTTCAAGCACATCGGCAAGTCGCTTTGGTGTGGAAATAATAATGACGGGACCGGCTGAAATAGTAGCCAGTTCGTCTTTGATTTCATTTTCACCGGTCAGGCAAGCGCTTTCAATACCGGCATGATATCCGATAGCCCAAATCCATTCATCGATCTCCTTTGCTCTATTCGCATCGGATGCCAGAATGATAGCACGTGTTCCCTGTCTGCGCTCTGATTTTGAGATCGCATTCAGCAACGACAGCAAATACCCTAATTCAGGTTTTTCTGCAGATGTGGTGTTTATAACTAAATCGGAACCGGATTCTACTTCACTAAAAATTTTCTTTTGCAACAATGAGGGGCTTTCAATTTGTACATCTTTTAACCCCTTCAAAATATCAGAACTGAGTCGAAATTGATGAAACGACAACTTTCTACCTCTTTTCTTTTGGTCAGAATTTCAATTAACAAATCTCTAAATATATAAAAATATATGTACTATAGAATAAATCTCACTAAAGGTAACGAAAAAGATATAAGGTTGTTACCGATTAATATCACTATCCCCAAACTTGCATACTGAACTGAATTTCAATGGGGTATTATGTAACCTACTGTCTGAACGCTATTTGAATGGAATCATTTATAAATGTATATAGATAGTATAGAAATCATTTAATCAATAGGCCTGAAAACAATGTCTAACAGAATCGCTTTTTTTTCTGACGGATCGGATATAGCCGAATACTTTGGTCTTGATGACTCGGGAGATGCCATATTCGAATCTCACTATAACATAGCCAGGGGTCATCATATACCCGTTATAACATGGAGTGACGAAAAATTTGATATCACCCGCCAGCGATGGGGTAAAGATTTTGAAAAAAATGCTGAGCCGCCGGAAGTTCTTTCAGGAGTTGAGATTAAGGATCAGGAGAATAGTGCAGTGGCACGGGCCATTATTCCGATCAGCGGATTCTATATCTGGAAGCGCGATAAAAAAAATGACCATCCGTTTTTTGTAAGAAAAATCGATAATGCCCCTCTGTATGTAGCTGGCTTCACATACAAAGATGAGAAAAACGATTTCATTTACACTGAAATGCTGATGATGAAATCTAATACGTTGATTCAGCCAATAACGGACGAAATGCCGCTGATTCTTAAAAGAGACCACGCCAGGAAGTGGCTGAAAGGAGAACTGGATGCTGATGTCATTCACAAAAAAGCGACGTCGGAATTTTTGATCACGGAGCTGACCGTACACAGGGTCTCAAAAGATATAAATGACCTTTCTAAAAACGATGCATCGTTAATTCAGCCTATTCCCAAATAAAAGAGGGATTAGAAAGAACTCCTAAGACTGAGGATTGTCAGGGAGTGTGCCGGGTTTTCCTTCAATTTGGTTCTGATAAATACGAACCGTTTTATAGGCAAAGTCAATGTTATCCTCTTTCGCAATGGCTTCAAGGATATCTTCCCAGATTATTTGATTGATACCCCGTCGCCGCCTGGGATTACTGAGATGCCGAATTGTTAACTTTATACCATCATCAACGACATCCGTATAAACAATAGGGGTTAAATTGCGGTAGTGAATAAGGTAAGATTTTGAGGCTCTTTTAATCTGTTGCTCAGCATCGCTTACGTAATCCAGTAAATGATTTTCTGTAATTTCCTCGAGTATCTGTTTTGCTCTTTTCCAATCACTCTCGAATGTAAAAACCACCTCAATTTCATTCCAGATGAATTCAAAGTCGCTTGTGTAATTTGCAATTGATTCGCTGAAAACCAGATGGTTCGAAATGTGAATCACACGGCCTGTGCTTTGGTCTGCTTGCACCCAGTTGCCTATTTCAAGAATAGTAAATTTAAAGAAGCGAATGTCTATCACATCGCCCTTATGATTGCCAATTTCAATCCGATCACCAAGCTGGAATGGTTTGCGCCATACTAAAAAGATCCATCCGGCGATGTCTGTAACCGGATCACGCAACGCGATTGCAAGGCCGGCTGATAGCAGCCCCAGAAAAGTTGCAAGAGAGCCAAGTGCCTCAATCCAGGTTCTCCCGATCAATAACAAACCTATAAATACGAGCGTATAATTGATGTTTTTACGCCAGCGATAGCGGGATGCTGTTTGCTCAACCTGCTTGTCAATGATTCGGGCCAGGACCACCCTGATTAGGATAAGAACCAAGATAATGAATATAGTTTCAATCAGGTTGCTAACCTCTAGAGACGTATCGGATAAAGCCTGTTTTAAATAATCCTGAAATTCAGCCATGAGAGTTGGTCAGGGGATTGTACAAAATCAACAAAGAGCAGTTCTTTTATAAGTTCCTGCTTTGTTAAAACGTTAAATAGTGATATTTTGCTGTTCTACAAAAAATAAGGAATTTATTAGTCAGTCATGTTATACGGAATTATAATTACATTTATCATTTTAATAGCCTTCTTACTTGTGGTTGTGATTTTATTACAACCAGGACAGAAAGAGGGTCTTACGGGTGGATTGGCAGCCGGAATGGCCGGCGGTGCAGCAATGGGAGCCCGGCGGACTGCAGATTTACTTTCGAAAACTACAACCATACTCGCCACACTTTTTTTACTGCTCAGCGTGGCAGCTAACTTTGCTATTGATCGCGGCGATCAAAATCAAAGTACAATCCAGCAGCAGGCTGTACCGGGACAAATGAATGACGATTTTGATCTGCCCTCTGAAACTCAGCCCGCTATTCCTCAGCAAGATCAGCAGGAAAGCACTCCGCCGGAAGAAGAAAACTAATGAGTTGCGGTACTTAGACTGAACTATTAGTTCGGTAACAGATTTTTTGAGATTTCTAAAAAAAAGCCCTGACTTAATCAGGGCTTTTTTAGTTTGTTCAAATGACTAAGCTTTTTTCAAAGTCTCAGGATCAGGATATGGAGTCGGAGCTGTGCCGGTTATTGGAACCATTTTTGTTTTTGACGACATCATAAATGAGATATGGCGGAATATTCAGCATTTCCATTTCTATGTCATAGTTTCCAAACACTTCCATCACAGGCTTTTTGAGGTGTCCGCTGGTTTGATAAGCCAGAAACTTACCGCCTTCTTTAAGAATGTTTTTAGTCGCCTGAAGTATCTCTCGCTTTCTTTCTTTATCAAAGAAGGAAAAAGGGATCCCTGAAAGTACATAATCAACATTTCCTAAATCTGCCTCATCGATCACCGTTTCAACATCACCGGCGAGTATGTTATGAATAGACACACGCGGATCATTAATAGTCTCTTTCAAGTGCCGGGCAAAATCTTCATTCGCTTCAACAAGTATCAGGCGACTACCTTCAGACATTTTATCCAGAAGAAATCGTGAGAAGACGCCGTCGCCCGGTCCGTATTCCACAAGTATAAAATCTTCTGTGAAGTTGATGTGGTTGCAAACTTTCTTCACGCATCGAATAGATGTTGGAATGATAGATGCTACATCACGATCCTTAATAAACGTTTTAAAAAAATCGATTTTACCCATGAGTGTTAATTATTGTCATAGTTCCTCTTTTAGTTTTTCAATTTGATCGCGAATTCTAGCGGCTTCTTCAAACTCCATATTTTTGGCTGATTGAAGCATTGATTCACGTAAATAATCGATAAATTTATCTTTGCTTTCAAATGTAACTTCTTTCATAGCCGGATTGGCCTTGTACTGGATACCTTCTTCGGCTACTTTTACAACTTCAAGATAATCATCTTCTTGTTTATCACCAGTATCCAGATCAAAACTGCGGTTTGAAATGAGTGACGGATCCACGAGCGGCTTGAGTTCTTTTTTAATGGTTTGCGGAGTAATCCCGTGTTCTTCATTGTATTCTTTCTGAATTTTACGCCGCCGGTTTGTCTCCTCCACAACTTTTTTAATGCTATTTGTCATCTTATCTGCATATAAAATTGCCTTTCCACCAACGTTACGGGCGGCCCGGCCGACAATTTGAAAAAGTGACGTTTCAGAACGAAGAAATCCTTCTTTATCTGCATCGAGAATGGCCACAAGGCTAAGTTCAGGAATATCAATTCCTTCTCGAAGCAGGTTGATTCCAACGAGTACGTTAAAATCACCCCGGCGAAATTTATAGAGAACTTCAACCCGCTGCATTGCATCCAGCTCACTGTGCATATAGGCGGCGCTAATTCCCAAACCTTTCAGGTATTCACTTAACTCTTCACTCAATCGCTTAGTTAGGGTAATGCACAACACGCGCTCATTCTTCTTAACACGCATCTGAATTTCGTCCAGCAAGTCATCAACCTGGTTACCCAGGGGACGTACTTCGATTTCGGGTTCCATCAACCCGGTAGGACGAATAATCTGCTCTACATATACGCCGTCAGACTGTTCAAGCTCATAGTCAGCAGGTGTGGCGCTAACAAATATCGCCTGGTTGATCATCGATTCCCACTCTTCAAATGTGAGGGGCCGGTTATCAAGTGCTGATGGAAGCCTGAAACCGTGTTCAACCAGCTCAATTTTCCGGGAACGGTCTCCACCATACATTGCTCCTATTTGCGGAACAGTTTGATGACTCTCATCAACAACAAGCAGAAAGTCATCCGGGAAGTAATCAAAAAGGCAGTAGGGCCTTTCACCCGGTTTACGTGCGCTGAGATATCGGGAGTAATTCTCAATTCCGGAGCAGTAGCCAATCTCCTGCATCATTTCTATGTCAAACGTTGTGCGCTGCTCCAGCCGTTTGGCTTCCAGAAACTTCTGCTCATCTTTCAGTACATCAATCCGCCAGTACATCTCCTCGCGAATTTGTTTAATAGCTTCTTCAAGCCTGCCCTTGGAAGTGACATAGTGCGAGGCCGGATAAATCCGAAATTCATCAACACTATTTAAAATGTTGCCGGTGTCGATATCAAATATCTCAAGTTTTTCGATTTCATCACCCCACATCGACACTCTCAGCCCCTCTTCAGAATAAGCCGGGTAAATATCAACAACATCACCCCGTACACGGAATGTGCCGCGTGTAAAATCGCTGTCACTACGTCTGTAATGCAGGTCAACCAGGTCATACAGCAATGTATTTCTTGGAATAGTCTGACCGATTTTGAGAGTAACAATCAGTTTTTCGTATTCCGATGGAGAGCCAATTCCGTAAATGCAGCTAACGGATGAGACTATAATCACATCCCGCCGTCCTGATAATAAAGAGCTTGTTGCTCTCAGCCGAAGCCGTTGAATTTCCTCGTTGATGGAAAGATCTTTTTCAATAAACTTATCCTGGCTGGAAATGTACGCTTCAGGCTGATAGTAATCGTAGTAAGAGATAAAAAACTCAACCCTGTTTTCGGGAAAGAAATCACTGAACTCTCGGTATAGCTGTGCCGCGAGTGTTTTGTTATGACTCATAACAAGTGTGGGACGCTGAACATTATCAATCACACCGGCTATAGATCGGGTTTTTCCTGACCCTGTAATTCCCAGAAGTGTTTGAAATTTATCGTTGTGTTCGATTCCCTGCGTCAGCTCTTCGATAGCGTTGGGCTGATCTCCTGCAGGTTCCCATGGGGAGTGAAGATTGAATTTAGACATATCTTGAAAAGATAGGGATAAGGATTCCGTATGTAAACAAAATTTCTGTTAAATCATTTCTAAGGAGATATTATCTTAAAAACTTATATTTTTAGAATACCGGGTAATAAAAGCGCTTCCTAATTGCTATCTTGTTACTCATAAATAAAAATAGTTAAATAAAATCAGGTCAATTCATCAGTGACAATGTAATGCGTGTATTGCTTTCTTTGGCTGATAAACAAACACTTTTAGCAATTACTGACTTAAACACAGACATATAGTATGACAATTGTAGATATGAAAATACCACCGCTTACCAAGCTAACCGAAGACGAACAAATGTTGAAAGAGGCTGCTGCTGATTTTGCAGATTCAATTATTCAGCCGAAAGTTCAGGAAATGGAAGAAGCTGCGAAACTGGATCCTGACTTGATTAAACAGTTTTTTGAAATGGGATTGATGGGAATCGAAATTCCGGAAAAATACCAGGGTGGCGGTGGTACGTTCATGATGAGCATTGTAGCAATTGAGCAGATTTCACGGGTTGATGCATCTGTTGGCGTGTTCATGGATGTTCAGAATACGCTGGTTAATAATGCTTTTCTGCGATGGGCTTCTGATGAATTAAAAGAACGGTTTTTGCCTCAACTGGCCACAGAAAAAGTTGGCGCTTACTGCCTGTCTGAAGCGGGTTCAGGAAGTGATGCATTTGCCCTCAAGTGCTCTGCTGAGGAGGATGGTGATGCTTACGTACTGAACGGAACAAAGCTGTGGATCACCAATGCAAATGAGGCAGATCTCTTTCTTGTATTTGCAACGATTGATCCCGGGGCCGGGTACAAGGGCATTACTGCATTTATAGTCGAACGTGGTATGGATGGTTTTTCAATATCTAAAAAAGAGAATAAACTGGGTATTCGTGCCAGCTCAACATGCGAAATTTTACTCGAGGATGTCCGGGTGCCAAAAGAGAATATTCTGGGTGAAGTAGGCAAAGGCTATAAAGTTGCTATTGAAACCTTAAACGAGGGGCGGATTGGTATCGGCGCCCAGATGATTGGGATTGCGCAGGCATCACTCGATGCAGCACTTTCCTACACCCAGGAGCGGAAACAGTTCGGACAAGCAGTATCTGATTTTCAAGGCGTTCAATTTCAACTGGCAAGAATGGCTACCGAATTGGAAATGGCCCGGCTTCTTGTATATAACGCGGCCCGCTTAAAAGAAAATGATCAGCCCTTCCTGAAAGAAGCCGCCATGGCAAAATATTATGGAGCTGAAGTGGCAGAAAATTTGAGTTCGATGGCGATTGATCTCTACGGTGGTTATGGCTACGTAAAAGAGTATCCGGTGGAAAAGTACTACCGCGATTCAAAAATCGGAAAAATCTACGAGGGTACGTCAAATATGCAGCTGAATACGATTGCGAAGATTTTGCTTAGATAAGTAAGAAAATAAAATGTCTGATGGTTTAATCATAAACTTGCAGGCTTCTGCTGTTTGGCCTGTAGTTTCGCCTATTCAGAAAGGATCTCATTGTACCCTAATGTACTATACGATTCAATTAATCATGTCGCGAAGAGATATTCTCAGGCTTAATTTATCATCCGGATACTCTACCCATAACTGCTTTAAACATATAGAGATAGCGAACTATATGTAGATAATCGGGACGTTTTAAACTATTCTTGAATAATTTGAACTATCATCACGCATTTTTATGTTCACGTGTTACCCCGTGACAAGAGCGTCAACTCGATACAGATTAAAATATATATTTAAACACTATACAGACTACTTTTCTATGGACCAGCAGCTTAAAGAAACATTGCATCAGCTCGCACAAGATGAATCATCAGCTAAAAAACTTGAGGAGTTGTTTAGCGACTTAAAAAATGAAAGAGATCAGGCGCAAACACACTTAGAACTTCTGGAAAATGCTATAAGAAGTGATTATGACTCAATAATTATTACAACTCTCGAACTTGATAAGCCAGGCCCTCAAATCGTATATGCAAATAAAGGATTTGAACGAATGACTGGTTATTCGAGAGAAGAAGTTCTTGGTAAAACGCCGCGTATTCTTCAAGGTGAAAAAACAGATCGTTCAGTCCTTGATAAGCTTAGAAAACGTCTGAAAGAAGGCCAGGCATTTTTTGGGCATACCGTTAACTATAGAAAAGATGGCACAGAATTTATTAACCAGTGGGATATTCACCCACTTACGAATGATGAAGGTGAAATAACGCATTGGGTGTCTTACCAGCACGACATTACAGAAAGAAAACGCTCAGAAAAACGTGTGGTAGATACAAGCATCGAGTTCGACAAACTTGCAGAGGAGTCCAAAAAGACTCTTGTTGACTTAGATGAACAGGGTAATATTGTTACTTCAAACAAGGCTTTCAGAGATCTTGTTGGTTTTGATAATGAAGAGCTCAAAAAGAAAAAAATATGGGAGCTGTTGTCAGATCCACAAGTGGAAGCATTCCGACATAAGTTTGATGTATTTAAGCCAAGTGATTTCGACGATGCAACCTTCAACCTAAAGTTAGTAAACAAAAAGGGCAATGAGATTGAAGTAGAAGCCAAGTCACGTATGCTATCATCTAACGGACAAAATATTGCCCGGATCGCATTCCAAAACAAATCGCTTCAAAGGCGCATAATGAGCATGCTCGCAACGCGGGATAATGATTATGACCGGATGTTCGATAAATCGAAAGACTTCAATTATAAGTTGCTGCCCGTTGGAGATAATGAATACAAGTTCGATTATGTAACGGAAACTTTTTCTGAACTGACAGGTATTGCATCCTCAGAAATCCAAAAAATTGAGCTCAGTGATTTCATTCACAAAGATGATATTTTAAAAGTTTTAGATCACTTTGAAACTGTATTGGAAGGAAAACCAAATACTGAACAGTTTCGTATCAAATCGATCCAGGGCGAGTATATTGAAGTAATTGATTATGCTAAGCCTGACTGGGATGCTGATAAATCAGCTGTAAAAGCGATCAAGGGAGCGACTTCAACTGAAGTGTCTTCTGAGAAAAAAGTGTAAATTTCTATTGTCTTTAGATATTTAAACAAATCAAAACGCCGGCATCGTCCGGCGTTTTTTATTTAAATCCGTAAAGAGATAATATTATTACATCGCAAATTTGACAATCAGAATAATCCCGTCTTTCGGAAAATATTGTCTATTTTAAACGTTAGAATCAGAGTAATTAGTGAATGAGATATGTTATGGATATTCAGGAAAAACAAGATAGGATAATAAAGGAATTTGAAGCTCTCTCTGACTGGCAGGAGCGTTATAAGCACATCATTAAAAAAGGCCAAAAACTTTCACCTCTTGAAGACGAGTTCAAGACAGAAGATAATCTTGTGCGAGGTTGCCAGTCACAAGTATGGCTGGTAACAGATTTTGAAGACGGTAAAGTTAAATTCAGGGCTGACAGTGACGCTGCAATTACGAAAGGGCTTGTTGCTTTGATGGTGAACTTTTATTCTGATGAAGATCCGGATACCATCTTGTCGACAAGTCCTGAATTCATCAGGAAGATTGGCATGCAGGAACATCTGTCCCCAACCCGTTCAAACGGGCTTGCATCCATGATAAAGCAGATGAAAATTTACGCGATGGCATATAAAGCCAAGATGGCAAATCAGAACTGATACAGCTAATTTTCCGCTGATTCACCGTTTTTGCCTGAATGTAGAAGCAAGAGCAAAGGTCTTATTTCAATTTTAGCCCGTTTCAGAGTACCTTCTCCTTATCTAATTATATAGAATTATCCATTACAACCTTAATCAGCTTTTACCTATGAATTTTAAATCCATACAAATAACACCGCTGCTGTTTTTCGTCATTCTCGCTGGAAGTATACTATTAGCCGGCTGTTCGGGTGGCGAAGAAAATGAGACGGCATCTTCTGATAATTCAAATCAAACAGCGCAGACGGTACAGATATTGAAATACAGTGATTTTCAGTGTCCGGCATGTCGAAATTATGTACCCATAGAAGAGCAGCTGAAGAGAGAATTTGGTGACATGGTCCAAATTACATACAAGCATTTCCCCTTAAACGGATTTCAGTACAGCCGGCTGGCAGCGCATTCAGCTGAGGCTGCCCGTGAGCAGGGAAAGTTTCATGAGATGCACGACCTGATTTTTGAAAACCAGGCAGAATGGTCGAGGGGGAACGCCCGTGAACATTTTGAAAGCTATGCCGAACAGTTGGATCTGGACATGGAGCAATTCCGTGAAGATGTAGAATCTGAAGAGATAGCAAACCGCGTTGAAAATGACAGGCAGGAAGGAATCCGGCGCACGGTAACTTCTACCCCTACATTCTTCATTAATGGCAGAAAATTGCAGCAGCTTCCCCAGGATTATGACCAGATGAAATCTATTGTAGAACTTTATATGTATCGGTCCAACTGATATGATCTATGAGTTTTTGAAGAAATCTCCCCAGTTTGATGAATCCGTATTTGTAGCACCAAGTGCGGATATCATCGGGGATGTGACCCTTGGAAGCGACAGTTCGGTGTGGTTTAATTCAACTATCAGGGGTGATGTCAACTATATCCGAATTGGCGACAGAACAAACATTCAGGATAATGCTTCGATTCACGTCATGAATAAAACAGGCCCTACTCATATTGGCAACGATGTGACCATAGGACATAATGCAATGATTCACGGCTGTACAATTAACGACAGGGTACTGATTGGTATTCATGCAACAATCCTGGACGAGGCGGTCATACCATCCGATGTTATTATTGCAGCAGGTGCACTCGTTCCGCCTGGAAAAAAGCTCGAATCAGGATTTTTATATATGGGTTCTCCTGCAAAAAAAGCCAGGAAGCTATCAGATGATGAAATCGTATCTATCAAACAGTCGGCACAGAACTATGTAAAATATCAGCGTGCTTACCGGCAGGTAGATACTTATGATGAAAACCCCTTCTATTCGCCGGAAAGCTGAGATCTTTTAAGCAACTGTACCGTTCAATAAAAGATTTTGTTGAAAGTAATCAGTCCGGAGTTTAAACCACACATTTCGAGAAGTAGCATGGCCGGTATTTATATTCACATCCCTTTTTGTAAACAGGCCTGCAGCTACTGTAACTTCTATTTTCTGACGCGTAAAGAGTTAACCGAACCGTTCGTTGAATCTCTTATTGATGAAATCAGGTTCTACAAAGCTCATCCATTTTCTGATGAAACTATAAAAACAATTTATATAGGGGGCGGTACACCGTCACTTTTATCGATAGCACAGCTCGATAAAATTTTTAAAGCGCTCAGAAGTGTATTCAAAATTGAGCCTGAAGAAATCACGCTGGAGATGAATCCCGACGATGTATCCGTGGATTACCTCAACCGTCTAAAAAATCTGGGAATTGATCGGGCAAGTATGGGAGTTCAGTCATTTGATCCGTCGCTTTTGCTGTTCATGCATCGGGCCCATGATCCTGATGAAGCAGAAGAAGCACTCGAAATGCTTCAAAAAGCAAACTTCCCATCTTTTACAGCAGATTTAATTTATGGAAATCCCGGTCAAAGCCTTGACCAGCTCGACCGTGATATTGACAGGCTTCTAAGTTTTAATCCCCCACATATCTCTGCTTACTCTCTAACAATAGAGAAAGGTACCCGATTGGGGAAACAAGCAGAGCTTGGCCGGCTGGACGTCCCTGATGATGAAGTTGTAGCTTCACACTTTGACCTGGTTGAAAAAAAACTTCTTGAAAGCGGAATCAAGCGTTACGAGATCAGCAATTTTGCAAAGCCCGGAAAAGAAGCTGTTCATAACAGCAATTATTGGCGACACGTCAACTACCTCGGCCTGGGTCCATCAGCTCATTCACTTTTCTGGTCGGATAAAGGTGCTCGTCGCTGGAGCAACAAAAAGGATATTAAGCTATATCTTTCACGGGATTGGGACCATTTAAAAGATGAAGATGAGGAGCTAAACATGCTTGATCTGGCCGAAGAGAGGCTCATGCTTGGTTTGAGGACAGTTTGGGGTGTATCACATGCATCATTAAGAGAGAACTACTCATATGAATTTGGGAGAAAACAGAGAGAGTGGCTCGGTAAAGAACAGGAAGAAGGTTTTATAGAGCTAGATAAAGATGTGGTTCGGCTGACTCAAAAAGGGTTGAAAATAGCAGACCATCTTATTTTGGAGCTGATATCCCGGCACTAAAAAAATTCATATAAATAAATAAGCCCCGCTTCAGTTAAGAAACGGGGCTTGAGTTTAAAAAGCTTTAAATGCTTTTAACTTATCTGCTAAACGTCACGACCTCTGATTGACTCAGAAATTGTGCCACAGATGCATGTCCGTTACGGATAGCTATCTGAGAAGATGTAAACCCATCATTGTTTCTTAATTCAGGGTTGGCGCCATTTTCTTTCAGATCTTTAACAATCGAAAGAATTCCATTCGCAGATGCAATCATAAGGGCAGTTTCGCCATTATCATTGCGGCGGTTTACATCGGGATTGTGTGCCAGTATGATTTCAATCATACGTGGATTTCCGATTTTAGCCGCCAGCATCAGTGGTGAATTACCTGCCTGGTCAACTGTATCAACAGCAGCGCCTTCAGCAAGAAGAACATTTAAGCTTATGAAATCGATGTCATTGACTGCTTCGATGAGATTCTCAGCAACAATAAAATCGTTGTTGTTAGTATTGTCAGCCTGCATCGCTTTCAGCGGTGCAAACGTAGCAATTGAAATTGCTATTATTGTTATAATTATAGACTTCATTATTGTATCTATTTTACTCTTATAAGTTTGCCTGATTATTCTTTTTTATGCCGGGTTTTTTTCAGGATGTTAGGTGTATTTATCCGGCCTCTAAATTCGATGGTTATAACGGAATAAAAATACGGAAGGTTTCAGCTATAAAGTGACCTTTGAGCAACTCATACAAAGTAATTTTATACGACCTGAAGGGGTAAAAAAGTAAATTCTTTTCACTTAAAAGATTAAGTAAAAGTGCCTCAAATCAACAGGTGATTAAAGTATTTACCGCGTTGATACCCGAAATTGCAAAAATTATTTAAGTTTTTGTGCTAAATACATTGATTTTGTTCTAAAAATGATGGGAAAATTCGATTCTGATTATTTGAAGGAATAGAGAACGGGTTTAGGAAGTCTCTGGAAAGATTAAGAAAGTGCCTTTCAAAAGGTGGAATTCTTAGTAATGATCAAAATCTCCACGAGCTTTACGGGCAAAATAATCGCGTGAAGCTTCCATCACTTTCGGCGCCAATAAAATTGATGCTGTCATAGTAGGAATGGCCATTAGGGCAAAGAAACCGTCAATGAGATTTATGACCATGTCAATGGTGGTGATAGCCCCGAAAAAGATAGTGAAGATGTAGAAATAATTATAGTAGTGCTTATTGTGCGCACCGGCCAGGAAATTGAGACATTTAGAGCCGTAATAGCTGTACGTAAACATGGTTGTGATACTGAAAATCAGTACACAAAGTATCAGCAGGTATGCACCGAATACAGGGACTCCCTCGTCAAATGCAACGGCTGTCATCGTTATTCCGTCCACGTCGGAAAGCTGCCATGCGCCGGTCATTAGTATGGCCATAGCAGTCATTGTACAGATTAATAGAGTGTCGATGGCTGGTTCAAGCATGGCGACAAGACCTTCGCGAACCGGCTCTTTAGTTTTGGCTGCCCCGTGAGCCATTGCTTCCATACCAATACCCGCTTCATTGGAAAAAGCACCGCGCCTAATACCGTTTGATATTACAACACCTAATACGCCACCGGCCGCCGCTTCACCCGAAAAAGCATCAGTTATTATTAGCCAAAAATAGTAAGGCAGATCAACGATATTATTAAAGATGATGTACAAAACGGTAAGTACATAAATGACAACCATTAGCGGAACAAGTCGGGACGCCACCAGCCCAATTCTTTTAATACCTCCAAATATTACCATTGAGACGAGTATTACAAGGATAAGTCCAACTATGATATCTGAAAGTCTGAACCCTTCGGCAGTAAGTGCAGTATCTGCAAAATAGATAGTGTTGTACCCCAGCCACCCGTTGTCGGCAAGAATTGTATCGCGGATAATTTGAGTAAGCTGGTTAGACTGAAACATAGGTGTACAGCCGATCAGGCCGGCAAAACTAAAAAAAGCTGCCATTGGCTTCCACTTTTTTCCAAGTCCTTCAACAATATAATACATTGGGCCGCCCTGTAATTTGCCATCGCTATCTTTACCGCGGTAAAGAATGGACAGTGTGCAGGAGAAGAATTTTGTGGCCATACCCACAAGCGCAGTAATCCACATCCAGAATATTGCACCGGGACCGCCTACGCCAATCGCTATTGCCACCCCGCTGATATTTCCCATCCCCACAGTGGCGGCCAGCGCACTGGAAAGTGCCTGGAAGTGGTTAATATCTCCCGGAGCGTCAGGATCGTCGTATTTACCCGTAAGAACCTGTATACCGTGCCGGAAATGGCGATAAGGCATGAACCTGCAATAGAGAAGAAAGAAGATACCGCCACCAACCAGGAGCACAAGAAGCGGTGTTCCCCAGGCATAGTTTGCAAAAGCGACTAAAATTTGTTCGAGAAGTTCCAGGGGTCAGATAGTTTGGTTGCGAGTAAGCAAATAAGAAATTGAATCCATCGGAAGAAAACAAATAACAAATGTAAGAACTACTGTTGTATGGAGCGCATGTAGTGGATGTAATCAATCGGTGGTGGAGGAATATCACCCTGTGCAAGCAACAGGTTTATTTGTGCCCTGTGATGCTGCCCATGAAAAATCAAATGTGTACAAATATCTCTGAATTGGCTTGAGTATGTAGTTTCNTTTGAATTTTGATAGATTAACACTGCATNCANATCCATATCGTGATCACCAATGAGGTCAATCCATTGTTTATGGATCTTTTTACCATATTGTTTGATACTTTTTACATCGAACTCTTCCCACAAATTGATATGGGAAATGTCTCTGTCAAGAACCCTTCCATACCAGATACGCTGTGCATTAATAATGTGTGATAAAAAAGCAGCACATGCCGGCCGGTTGCGAAAATCTTTCTTTTCTATCAAGAGGTCTGTTATTTTTCTTGTGCACCAAAGATCAAAAATAAAGAGTCTCTGAAGTGATTGTCGGTCGTCCATTATTTATATAGTAAGATTGAAATATTGAGAGATTCCGCTCAAAATAAACTGGACACTGATAGCCAGTACAATGAAACCCATCAGTCGGGTCATAACATTCAGCCCCGTGTAACCAATATATTTCTTTGAGATAGGTGCGAGACGCAAAAGACTGTAAGAAATTATTACAACTAAAAAGATTGAGAATCCGTGTATGAGATACTCAACAGGGCTGGTTGCCTGGGATGCGAAACCAATCACAACTGCAAGGCTGCCAGGGCCGGATAGTATGGGAAGTGCCAAAGGACTGAAAGACACATCTTCTTTCTCCATCGCTGCCGCGGTGCCTTCTTCAGTAAGTTTTTTGCCAGGGTCAGCCGGATTGAGCATGGCATAACCGGATCGCATAATGATTAGTCCGCCTGCAATTCGTACACCCGGAAGGCTAATTCCAAAAAAACTGAGCACGTATGTACCTATTAAAAGAAACACGATTAGCAAAGCAAACATATAAATGGACGCTTTCTTCGCGGTTCGAATCCTCTCCTCATCTGAATCCCTATTGGTGAGTGAAAGAAATACAGGGATTGCAGCCAGGGGGTTCGCAACAGAAAACAGTGATGTGAAACTTGCCAGTAAAAGTGTGAAAGCTCCGAATAAAAAAGAACTCTCTTCAGCAAGAGTGGGGTTGGAAAATAATTCTATCATAGCCTCAAAGATAGAGAGGATTTAAAGACTTTTAAATGCCCAATATCGGAACAGTAAAATTTGTATTTTTGGGATCTAAAATGAATTGGCGTCACGCAGGTTTACCTGATGTGTACGCAGTGTACTTATGAGTATCAAAGAACTTTATGAATACAGATCAAATAAAGAAAGATGTGCGCAACATTCTAAATTCTGCCAAAGAGCGGGATGAAAAGCTTCAAGAAATTGCTGAGCTGCTGAATAATAATGTTGCTGAGTTTAACTGGACAGGTTTTTACATTTCATCTGAAACAGAAGAGCGAATGCTTGAACTCGGGCCATTTGTGGGTGAGACCACTGATCACACAAGAATTCCTTATGGCACCGGCATATGTGGCCAGGCAGCGGAAACGCTTGATACATTTGTCGTGCAGGATGTGTCGGAAGCAGATAATTATCTTGCCTGCAGTATGGATGTGAAATCAGAGCTCGTGGTTCCTATTATGAAAGATGGAGAATTTGTAGCTGAACTGGATATTGATTCCCATACAAAAAATGCTATTACAGACGAACACCAACTCCTTTGTGAATGGATTTGCAAAGAGCTTGAGACAGTTTTTTAAGGCTCCCGGAACAAGAGCTGAGATTTAACATAACTGTCAACAATTTAGGCACTTTTCTTACATGAACAATCAACAGTTGAGTATCCCGGAAGAACATTTTAAGCTTTTTCGAGCCATCGGAAAAGTTGGGGACACTCTCGATCAACCAGTATATGTAGTCGGCGGATATGTGCGTGATTATTATCTTGATCGACTCGATCCCGATGGAATTTCTGATATCGACTTTGTGACCGTAGGGTCGGGCATTGGACTTGCACAAAAAGTGGCAAAAGAACTGGGAACCAAAAACCTTTCAGTTTTTAAACGGTTCGGGACAGCTCATGTGAAATTTAATGACCTGGATCTTGAATTTGTGGGTGCCAGAAAAGAGAGCTATAGAAAAGATTCCAGAAAACCAACTGTAGACAACGGCACGCTTAAAGACGACCAGCTACGCAGAGATTTGACAATAAATGCACTATCCTGGAGTTTAAATGAGGATTCTTTTGGTGTTCTGCATGATCCCTTTCATGGAATTAAAGATCTTAAAGATCAACGAATCCGAACGCCTATTGATCCGAAAAAAACGTTTGAGGATGATCCGCTGCGTATGATGCGTGCTGTTCGTTTTGCGACTCAGCTAAAGTTTGAGATAGATCCTGATACATTTCAGGCTATTCAAAAAAAGGCACACAGACTTTCGATCATTTCCAAAGAACGCATCACAGAAGAACTGAATAAAATTGTGATGTGCCCTACACCGTCCGACGGATTCGAGATGCTCTTGAAGGCAGGTTTACTCAACCAGTTTTTTCCAGAAATGGTGAACTTGCAGGGAGTGGATGTGCGAAACGGGCAGAAGCATAAAGACAACTTCTGGCACACACTCGAAGTGCTTGATAATGTCTCAGAAATGAGCGACGACCTCTGGTTAAGGTGGGCAGCCATCATGCACGATATTGCCAAACCTCCAACGAAAAGATTTTCAAAGTCATCGGGGTGGACGTTCCACGGGCACGATGCCCTTGGCGCTAAATGGACACCAAAAATTTTCAGACGGCTGGGGCTTCCGCTTGATGACCGAATGAAGTATGTAAAAAAACTGGTTCGACTTCATTTAAGGCCGATTGCTCTCGTGTCTGATGAAGTGTCGGACAGTGCCGTTCGCAGGCTCATTTACGAAGCAGGTGATGATATCGAGGACTTGATGAAACTTTGCAGGGCAGATATTACCAGTAAAAATGAGTGGCGTGTTAAAAAATACCGCAACAACTTCGATCGTGTTGAGGAGAAAATCGAAGCGGTGGAAGAGAAAGACAAAATGCGAAATTGGAAGAATCCGATTAGTGGCGATGAAATTATTAAGGTTTTTGATGTGAAACCCGGGCCGATTGTCGGGAAAGTTAAAGATGACATCAAGGAAGCCATTTTTGAGGGCGATATATCGAATACTTATGAAGATGCTTATGATTACATGCTGGCGCTTAAAAAGAAATATTCAGCCGATTCAGAATCAGGCAGTCAAAAATAAAAATCAGGTAACCTATGGATTCTTTTACAATTATCGGGCTTGCAGCGGGGTTTTGCACTACNGTCGCTTTCCTTCCACAAGCTGTTAAAACATGGCGTACAAAGTCAGCGAAAGACCTGTCTCTCGGGATGTATCTTATTTTTTGCACGGGGGTAGCACTCTGGCTCACATATGGGATACTAATTTCCGATCTGCCAATTATTCTTACAAATGTGGTTACTCTGATACTCGCACTTAGTATTCTCTACTTTAAACTGACGTTCAAGGATTAATTCTTAGAGCTGCCATGAAGAAAAAACTCTGGATTGCAAATTCATACGCTAAGATCAACCTGGGCCTGCATGTGTTAGAGCGTCTTCCGACAGGATATCATCGCATTGAGACGGGATTTGCGTTTATTGAATGGAGTGATCGTTTTGAGGTACAGACGGCCGAGGCATTCGACCTGGTGATGGAAGACAGCGATATTCCGGTGGATGGATCCAATCTCATCACGCTGGCGTATGATGCTTTTGACACTTATGTGGGGCTGAAAAAGCAGTATCGGTTTGCTGTGAAAAAACAGATTCCCGCAGGAGCCGGACTCGGAGGCGGGAGCAGCAATGCAGCTCTTACATTCAGAATGCTGAATAAAATGGAGGATGCGGGCCTGTCGGATAGTGACATTGTAGACTTGTGTCGCGATCTTGGCGCTGATATTCCTTTTTTCGTCCATGGAAAACCGGGAGTTGGAACGGGTATAGGACAGGAAATTGAGCATTTAGACATACAGCCGGACGCATGGATTGTTGCAATTTATCCGGGTTTTGAAAGTTCGACCGCCGAAGCCTATAAAAATTGTGAACCTAACCCGGATCCTGATTTTTCAATAAAAGGGGTGCTGACCGAAGAGCCGATCGAAGAGTGGCAGTTTTTGCTTCAGAATAACCTCGAGCCTGCTGTGATTCCAAGGCACGAGATGGTCGGAAACATAAAAGACCAGCTGATCGATTTTGGAGCTGAATATGCTGCAATGAGTGGCAGCGGTTCCACGGTTTTTGGTATATTTGAGCAGGATTTTGTTGCTATTAACGCGTACGAGTCGTTTCATAAACTCGGTTTTTCTGCAAATCTTACGCGACCGAAATTTAAACCCGATTACGGAATTTATATAAAAGATTAGATCACTTTTATCAATTGTTTGTAAACAGAAAACTGCTTTTGAATCGGCAGTTGCTTGAATAGATTGTGAATAGAAATTTTATCTTCTGAATAAAAACAGGCATTTTGGATTAATTTTATAAAAATATCTCCCAATTATATGGCTAATAAGAAAACAAGTGAAGTAAGAAGTGGAATGGATGTTGACTCCTTCCGTGAAGATATTAAGCAGCATTTGAAGTATACACTTGCAAAAGATGAGTACTCCTCAACTGAGTGGGATAACTATCGCAGTGTAGTTTTAAGCGTAATGGACCGGCTACATGACAGATGGATTGAAACCCAGCAGAGTTACTACAAAGAAGACAGAAAACGGGTGTATTATTTGTCTATGGAGTACCTGATCGGCCGCCTGATGGATAATATGCTTGTTAATCTTGGCGTACAGGATATTGCAGCAGAGGCAATGGAAGACATTGGGCTAGACTATGATAAGGTCCGAAGCGCTGAATGGGATGCGGGTCTCGGTAACGGGGGCCTGGGAAGGCTTGCCGCATGCTTTTTGGATTCCATGGCAACGCTTGGAATTCCTGCAATCGGTTATGGAATACGGTATGATTACGGAATTTTCTATCAGTCTATCGAGAATGGGTACCAGGTAGAAAAGCCTGATTTATGGCTTCAATATGGAAACCCATGGGATATTGTTCGCCCAAAAATTCAGTATTCGGTTCCTTTCTATGGAAACTCCGTTGCCTATCATGATGATGATGGCCATGTAAGATTCAAGCTCGAGGATGCTCACAATGTAAGAGCTGTTGCATACGATACACCGATACCAGGCTATAAGAATAACGTAGTAAACAATCTTCGGCTCTGGAAGGCAGGATCATCATCAGCAATCGATCTGAAGAGTTTTAACCAGGGACAATATATCGATGCAGTTCGAGACACACAGCTGAACGAAAATATATCCCGTGTGCTGTATCCGAATGATAAGATGTTTGTTGGAATGGAGCTCCGCCTTAAGCAAGAGTTCTTCCTGGTAGCAGCATCCATGCAGGATATTCTGAGACGATTCAAAAAGGTTGAAGATGACTGGACCAAACTGCCGGAAAGGGTAGCTATTCAATGTAATGATACGCACCCAAATCTTGCTATCCCTGAACTCATGAGGGTTCTTGTGGATGAGGAAGGATTGGAGTGGGATAAAGCATGGGAAATTACTGAAAAAACCATGGCTTACACCAATCATACGCTTATGCCTGAGGCTCTTGAAAAATGGCCGGTATCACTGATGCGTAATCTTTTGCCAAGGCATCTGCAGATTATTTATGAAATTAATCGTCGATTTCTCCAGAAAATTCAGGCTGATGTCGGTGATGACCGAGGCAAAATCAGCCGTCTCTCTATTATTGGTGAAGGCGAAGATCCTGTGGTCCATATGGCATCCCTTGGAATTGTTGGGTCGCATAAGATCAATGGTGTGGCAGAACTACATAGTGATCTTATCAAAAAGACGTTGTTCCGCGATTTTTATGAGATCTTCCCCGACAAATTTACCAATAAAACGAACGGCATTACGCCCCGGCGCTGGCTTCGTCAGTGTAACAGGGCTCTTGCTGATCTCATTACCTCTAAAATTGGAGAGGATTGGGTTACAGATCTTGATCAGCTCAAAAAGCTTGAAGAATTTGTGGATGACTCAGATTTCATGAAGAAGTTTGCAGACGTGAAGCAGGTCAATAAGCAGAACATGGCGGATTATATTGAAGAGAAGCGTGGGATTAAGGTGAATACCAAGTCAATGTTTGATATTCAGATCAAACGAATCCATGAGTATAAGCGTCAATTAATGCTTACGCTTTATGCCATTACCCAGTATAATAGAATTAAGGAAAATCCGGATGGCGATTTTGTGCCCCGTACAATTCTCGTTGCCGGGAAAGCTGCACCCGGTTATACGATGGCTAAACTCTTCATTAAATTGATGAACGATGTAGGGGAAAAAATTAATAATGACCCTGATGTGGGTGATAAGCTTAAGTTTTTATTTTTAGAAAACTACAGCGTTACACTGGCTGAGAAAATGATTCCGTCAGCAAACCTGTCTGAGCAGATATCAACAGCAGGTAAAGAGGCATCCGGAACAGGCAACATGAAGTTTGCACTTAACGGTGCTCTTACGATTGGAACCCTCGACGGTGCGAATGTTGAGATCAAGGAAGAAGTGGGCGATGAAAATATTTTCATTTTCGGAAATACGGTAGATGACGTGGATCACCTGAGACGTGAAGGATACAATCCGTGGGATTATTACAACGCAAATCCGGAGCTCAAAAAAGCACTCGATCAGATCCGTGACGGCTTCTTCAATGATGATAAAGAATTGTTTGATCCGATTATTGATTCGCTGCTTCATAAAGGAGATTACTACCTTATTCTGGCTGACTACGAATCGTACGTCAACAAGCAGGGTGAAGTGGATGAGCTTTACAAAGATCAGGGTGAGTGGAACCGAAAAGCGTTGCTGAATACTGCACGTGTTGGCAAGTTTTCATCAGATCGCACTATTCGTGATTATGCTGATGAAATCTGGAAGGTGAAAATAGAAAAGTAGCTTCAAAATTGAGGCGGTGGTTGTCTGATAAATACATCCTGTTCAGAACAGGATGTCATTTCATTTTGTGTGTCTGCTTTGATTCACAAACAGATCATATCAATCATTTATATATCAGCCCGATATTCCTTATTTTTGTAAGCTATTAAGAAGCGGATGCCGGGGGCCGTGTGACGGAAACCGGTTGTGATAAACGTACTAATCAAAAAGATACTGACTTAACATGGCTAAAGAATTTGATGTTTGTGTAATTGGAACCGGCCCTGGCGGGTACGTCGCTGCTATTCGGGCGGCTCAGCTTGGATTTAAAACAGCTGTTGTTGAAAAAAGATTTTTAGGTGGTGTTTGCCTTAATATCGGATGTATTCCGACCAAGGCACTCTTGCGATCGGCAGAAGTATTCGAATCTATCGCACATGCTTCCGATTACGGTATTGACGTAAAAGACTATACCGCAAATTTTGAGGGTATGGTAAAACGCAGCCGTAACGTTGCAGATAAGATGAGCAAAGGAGTAAAGTTTCTGATGAAAGCCAACGACATTGAGGTCCTTAATGGAACCGGCGTGTTTAAGTCAGAGAAGGAGCTGGCTGTTCAGGACGATGAAGGAAAAGAAAAAGAGACGGTTAAGGCAAAGCACTTTATTATTGCTACAGGTGCACGGCCGCGTCAGCTTCCTAACCTGGAAATTGATGGCAAAATGATTATTGACTCCGAAAAAGCCATGCAGCTTGAAAAGCAGCCCAAGAAGCTGGTAATCGTGGGTGGCGGTGCTATCGGGGTTGAGTTTGCTTATTTCTATAACTCTATAGGAACTGAAGTAACGCTGGTAGAGCTTCAGAAAACACTGGTGCCTGTCGAAGATGCTGACGTCGGAAAAGAGCTCGGCAAAATTTACAAGAAGAAAGGCGTCAATGTCATGACCGACAGCTCAGTTGAGAAGGTTGAGAAGAAAGGCAAGGGCGTAAAAGTGACGATTAAGACCAGCAAAGGCTCTGAAGAAGTTGAGGCTGATATGGTTCTCTCAGCTGTCGGTGTTGTCGGAAATGTTGAAAACATCGGCCTGGAAAAAGCAGGTGTTGAAACCAAGAAAGGCGATATCGTCGTTGATAAATCAACATACAAAACATCTGCTGACAATATATATGCGATCGGTGATGTGATTGGCGCTCCCTGGCTTGCTCATAAAGCATCCCATGAAGCAACTGTTCTTGCTGAGCAGCTGGCCGGAGAAAATCCGCACCCCGTAAGATACGATAACATCCCCGGATGTACTTACTGTGAGCCACAAGTTGCCTCTGTTGGAATGACTGAGAAACAAGCTAAAGACGAAGGCTATGATATCATGGTTGGGAAGTTTCCGTTTTCAGCAAGTGGTAAAGCTGCCGGCCTGGGTCATGAAGAAGGGTTTGTAAAAGTCGTTTTTGACAAAAAGTACGGTGAATGGCTGGGTTGTCACATGATCGGATCTCACGTTACTGAACTGATAGCAGAAGCTGTTGTGGCCCGTGATCTGGAAACAACCGGACATGAGATTATCAGTGCCGTGCATCCTCACCCAACCATGAGTGAGGCCGTGATGGAAGCCGTTGCTGAAGCTTATGGCGAAGGTGTTCATCTGGGGTCAAAACCAAAGAAAAAATAAGCTGCAGCAACACGCAATCGTGTTGATATAGTTAAAAGAGAAAAAAGGCCGGAACTTTTCCGGCCTTTTTTATTGCCGTTAGCCGAATTGTCGCCCATCGTCATCAGAAGATTTACTTGCGCAGTTTCCGGTTACTCATTTATGCTGGAGTACATAAATAATTCACATCTTTTGTGTAGGTTATAAACAGATAAAAAGGTCTTTTATACCGAATAAATAAGAGTCTATTAAGATGGGAGGATTGAGATGAAAGAGAAAAGAAAATACGGGAAGTTCAGAACCGATCGAAATCCTAAAGTTGACCTCCGCAAATACTATACTATCTTCTTTGAAATAGGGCTGATTATTACCCTCATGGTTTTAATTGGGTTGACCAGGATTAATTTTGGGCCATCCGAAGAGCAGGATATAGTTTTGCAAACACAGGATGTGGTTGAAATGGAGGAGATCATTCAAACCGAGCAAAAAGAAATGGTTCCACCGCCGCCACGTCCGCCGGTACCGGTTGCGGTTCCTAATGATATGATTATTGAAGAAGTGGATATCTCAATAAATGCTGAACTTGATTTGTCTGATGCAGGATATTTACCACCACCTCCGAAGAAGCAACAAACAACTAAAGAGGAGCCTGAGGAAGATTTCTTTGTTGCAGTTGAGCAGATGCCCGAATTAAAAGGTGGCTTGCAAAGCATTCAGGAGAGAATCAAATATCCGGAGATGGCCAGGAAGGCTAACATACAGGGAAGGGTATATGTGCAGTTTATCGTAAACGAAGAGGGGGAAGTTGAAAACCCGGTGGTTTTAAGAGGTATCGGAGGCGGTTGTGATGAAGAAGCCCTTCGTGTCATTAAAGACGCAAAATTTACTCCGGGCCTTCAAAGAGGCAGACCGGTGCGAGTTAAATATTCACTTCCAATAATTTTCATGCTCCGGTAGTATTCGGTTGAAAAGTAACAAAGACAAGCCCCATTTACTTGGCAGGTAAATGGGGTTTCTATTTTATTTCGTTATCTTTCGGCATGGATAACAGACTAAGACTATTTGATATAGGCCGAATGCCGTATCGGCAGGCCTGGGATCTTCAGCGGAAAGTTCAAAAGAGACTTATCGACCAAAAGCTCGCGGTAAGAGATGACCCAAAACTTAAAAAAGAGATACCTGACTCTTTAATTTTTGTGGAGCACCCACACGTCTATACATTGGGGAAAAGTGGTGATGCAGCTAATCTGTTAAAGGGAGTTGCTGAGCTAAAAAAAATTGATGCCGAATTTATAGAGAACGACAGAGGTGGTGATATTACCTATCACGGTCCGGGGCAAATAGTAGGCTATCCTATTCTGGATCTCGATCGTTATTTTACCGACGTACACAAATACCTGCGATTTCTTGAAGAAGTTATTATAAAAACGTGCGCTGACTACGGTATTCAGGCCGGACGTATAGAAGGGTTAACCGGGGTTTGGGTCGGCGAAGAGAAAATTTGTGCAATGGGTATCAGGTGCTCAAGGTGGGTTACCATGCATGGATTCGCCTTTAACGTTAACACTGATCTAAGCTATTTTGATCATATCGTGCCATGTGGCATAAGTGATAAAAATGTGACAGGTCTAAATAAAATTCTTGGAAGAACTGTAGACCTTAAAGAGGTAAAATCAAGAATATCCCATCATTTTTCAGAACAGTTCAGCGCTAAATTATCGGAGTTATCAGGGAAAGAATCGCTGCTGGATGAACTGAGTGAATCAAATCCCACTCTTAAAGAGACATAGACGCTGAATTTACAATCAACAAACAAGCTATTTTATTATTGCAGGGTAAACTATAATCCTGAAATTGACGTTTTAAGCCTGCATGGCTTAGCTGAGCAATCCTAATACAACAGGTTAACACATTTGCAAAATTCACAGTATCTTCAGGAAGAGATTGTAGTATCAGATTCATTTATAAAAAGGCGGCTTAATGATTAAAGAACTGAACGTATTAGAAAATTCTACGCCAGCAGAACGGCGACCGGACTGGTTACGGGTAAAGCTCCCATCAGGTGAAAAATTCAAAGAAGTTTCCGACACCATCCGCAAGAACAATTTGAATACAGTTTGTTCCGAAGCGAGATGCCCGAATATGGGTGAATGCTGGGGTGCAGGCACAGCGACGTTCATGATTCTTGGTGATGTTTGCACCCGATCATGTGCTTTTTGTGCCATAAAAACAGGCCGCCCTGTTCAGGGGCTGGACTGGGATGAGCCTCGTCGGGTTGCAGATGCAGCATCTAAAATGAAATTAAAGCACGTGGTGCTAACCTCCGTTAACAGAGACGAACGGAAAGATGGCGGTGCTCCGATTTTTGCTGAGTGCCACAAAGTTCTTCGCGAAACAATAGAGGATGTTACAATTGAATCTCTCATTCCTGATTTTCGCGGTGCCTGGGATGATGCCCTTCAAACGGTAATCGATACTCCTCCGGATGTATTGAGTCACAACCTTGAGACTGTACCGAGGCTTTACCGCTCAGTACGGCCACAGGCTAAATATGAGCGTTCCCTTGAACTGCTGAAGCGATGCAAGGCTCAGGGACTCAGAACCAAGACAGGAATCATGGTAGGCCTTGGAGAAACACGCGAGGAAGTCATAGAGCTTATGCAGGACTGTGTAGACCATGATGTGGATGTGCTTACAATTGGTCAGTACATGCAGCCGACAAAAATGCATCATCCTGTTGTTGAATGGGTTCACCCTGATCAATTTGCAGAATATAAGGAGATTGGTGAAAATCTTGGCCTCGAACATGTTGAGAGCGGGCCACTCGTCAGATCATCATACCACGCTGAAAGACACGTATAAAAAAGTTATCTCTCGATTCATTACGCAATTTGTTATTATTGGGTGTGAATGAATTATAACTCATTTGGTAACGCCCCTGATGCTCTCATTAATTACTGTAATTGCTATTTGCTACCTTATCGGCGCCATACCCAGCTCACTATGGTATGGAAAAGTTGTACATAACGTAGATATCAGAGAACACGGCAGCGGTAATGCCGGAGCCACAAACACATTCAGAATCCTGGGATGGAAAGCAGGTTCTCTTGTCTTGATTTTCGATTTTGGCAAAGGATTATTCTGTACCCTCATCGTTAGCCAGCTTGCCTATGAGATCGGAAGCGGCCCCGTCTCTTTCTATGAGAATTGGGACGTAGAGCCCATGGTATTGATTTTATGTGGACTCGCGGCTGTATTTGGTCATATGTTTCCCGTTTACGCAAATTTTAGCGGCGGGAAAGGAGCGGCAACTGCTTGTGGTATGCTATATGGCATTGAGCCAATATCTATATCAATTACGCTTGCCATTTTTCTCATTGTCATGTTTTCCACTCATTATGTATCTCTTGCGTCAATAACCGGTGCGTTTACTTATCCTATTTCTCAACTCATCCTCCGATATGGCTTCGGATGGGACATTGACGGCAGTATTATGATTTTCAGTTCGGTCATAGCCATAGGCATCATCGTAAAGCATAAAGGCAATATCAAGCGATTGATCGAAGGTAACGAAAACAGAATCGAATCATTCAAACCGTCTGAAGGACGTTTAAATCAGAAAGCAGAATCTTGAATAAAGTAAGCATTATTGGTGCCGGCAGTTTTGGAACAGCCCTATCGGTTGTTTTAGGTCATGGTGGCTTTAAGGTAAAGATGTGGGCACGTGAAAAAAGCGTTGTTGAGAAAATCAATTCTGATCGAAGAAACCCCGATTATATTACAGACGTTGAACTTCCTGACTCAGTCAGCGCTACTGAATCACTGGAAGAATGTCTCGAGTCGGCAGAGATTGTTCTATTTGCAACACCCACACATGCTCTCCGAAGCGTAGCGTTGAATGTGAAGCCTTTTCTGACGGGTAAAGAAATTATAGTGACTGTATCAAAAGGTATCGAGAAAGATACTTTTATGACCCCGACGCAAATTTTAGTGTCAGTGTTAGACGGTGTGGTTCTTGAAGATCAAATTGGCGTTCTAAGCGGGCCCAGTCACGCAGAAGAGGTAAGTAAGTTTAAACCTACCACTGTAGTCGCAGCGGCCTACTCAAAGCGTGTAGCCCGGATCATTCAGGAAGCATTCATGACGCCCATGTTCAGGGTATATCTGAACCAGGATATCATTGGTGTTGAAATTGGGGCGGCTCTGAAAAATATTATGGCTATTGCGGCTGGTATTGCTGATGGTGCCGAGATGGGCGATAACGCTATTGCCGCCTTGATTACCCGTGGCCTTCATGAAATGAAGCGAATGGGTTTGGCCATGGGAGCCTCACAAGATACATTTGCCGGGCTCACCGGACTGGGGGACCTGATTGTAACCTGTACGAGCGAGCACAGCCGGAATCGGTATGTTGGCTATAATATCGGGAAAGGCAAAAAGCTCGACGAAATAATCACAGGAATGAACATGGTGGCAGAGGGTGTTAAAACAACAGACTCAGTGAATCAGTGGGCAGAAAAGCAAAATATTGAAATGCCGATAACAAATGCAGTACACAAAGTTTTATTTGAAAATATGGATCCTGCTGACGCACTAATTGAGCTAATGACACGTAATCCTAAAGAAGAGAAGATGATTTAGCGGTCTCAAACGGGTTTTAAACCTGAGAAGGGATTCCTGTAGAAATTTAAACAGACGGTAAAATGAAGCTCCCTAACGGCGAAATTGTAATCTCCGATATGAGTGCCGGGGATTTAAGGAATTTGATACAAACCGGCGAAAGTACTCATCTTGAATTTAAACGTACGATACCTACTGCAAAGAAAATTGCCCGTGAAATAGCTGCTTTTGCTAATACAAGCGGCGGCACTATTCTCATTGGAGTAGATGATAACGGAACCGTACCTGGTATCCGTGAATATTTTGAAGAGGAGTTCCTTCTGTTTCAGGCTGCATATGATCATTGTGTGCCGGAAGTAAACATCAAAATTGAGCTTGTTCATTTCGGGCCGGTAGATGTTATGGTTGTTCGGGTACCGGAATCAGAAAACAAACCAATCTATAACAAGAGCAAAAAAAAGCGCCGTGTATATGTGCGCAGAGAAGATGCCAGTATGCTGGCAAGCGATGAGCTTACGGAAATTCTTAAACAGCAGTATTCACCGAACGGTGTCACATTTGAATATGGTAAAAATGAGCAGATGTTGTTTCGCTATTTGAATGAATATGGTGAAATAACAGTGAAAAACTTCGCGAATCTGATTAATCAAACAAGTTACAGAGCGTCAAAAATTTTGATTAACTTGGTGAGTGCAGGTGTATTGAGTCTGTTTACAAAGAATGATATTGACTTCTACACTTTTTCAAACAGAACTAAATCTTGATTTCATAGTATGGCAGTTAAAGAAGAAAATCTGGATGATGTCATCTCATCTTTAATAGATGACGATGCTGATAATGGAGAGGAATCTTCAGGGCTTCCCGGTTTTCCGGAAGTATCGGGTGAAGTAGACGAGGATCCGATTAATTTGACGGAACGGGCTGCAACGCAGATTCGAAAGATTAAAGAGGATGAAAATCTTGACTCAGAGCTTTATCTGCGGGTCGCAGTTGAGGGCGGAGGTTGTTCCGGCCTGAGCTATAAGCTGGGATTCGACATTAAAACAGAAGAGGACAATGTTTATAAAAGTCAGGACATGGAAGTAATTGTCAATCCAAAGCATATCATTTACCTGAACGGTATTATCATCGACTACCCTGATGGCCTTGATGCACGCGGGTTTACTTTCGAAAATCCCAATGCAAGTGAAGCCTGTGGTTGCGGTTCGTCATTTGCAGTGTAGGACTCTTTTTTGCAGACTACATTAGTAGCGGGGAAAAATTACCGGAAGTGTTTTTTTAAAAACGAGGGCTTCTGAATCTGAGAGTTAACCATATTCATTTATCATTTCTCAGATTATGTTTGCCTGAATCTGACTCTGCCCTCGAAAATTTATCCGTAATTATTCGAACCCCACGCTTAAACGTCAGATAGTGCCACACCCACTCTGCAAATACACGGAATCTGTTCCTGAATCCAATCAAAAAGAAGATGTGTATAAGAGACCACAGCAGCCAGGCAGCGACACCGCTGAATTTAAAGCCTTTTATATCGGCGACGGCTTTGGCGCGTCCAATTGTAGCCATTGACCCTTTATCAGTGTAGCTGAACGGCTTTGTTTTCTCACCCGCAACCATATCCTTAATTTTTCTCCCCACATATTTTCCCTGCTGAAGTGCAACGGGGGCCAGTGCAGGCAGCGGTTCTCCATCTGAATCTTTTAAGTGGGCCGCATCACCTATCACAAATACGTTTGGATTACCTTTTACAGACAAATCATCTTCGACGAAAACCCGTCCTGTTTTGTCCTGTTCGACAGAAAGAGAATCTAAAACAGGTGAGGATGTCACCCCGGCAGCCCAGATGATATTTGGTGTATTAATGACCTTGTCACCTGCGGTTACACTGTCACTTTTCACATCTGTTACAGGCTGGTTCAGAATTACGGTTACGCCCATTCCTTCAAGATCCTGCTGTGCTTTTTTCGAGAGCGAATCGGGATATCCCAGTAATACCTTGGGGCCGGCTTCAATTAGGTAAACTTTAGTTTTATCCGGGTCGATGTTCTCATAGTCGCGCATCATGTTTCGCTTGGCTATTTCAGCAATAGCACCGGCCATTTCCACCCCCGTGGGGCCCGCGCCAATAACTGCATAGGTCAGGTACGGCTCTTTATCTTCATCAGAGTTGAGCTGATCTGCAATTTCAAGTGAATATAGTATTCGTTCCCGGATAGCGGTTGCATCGTCTATACTCTTTAGGCCGGGGGCATGCTCCTCCCACTCATTATTTCCGAAATAGTTATACTGTGATCCGGTGGCAACAACAAGATAGTCGTAATGAAGGGGAGAGCGGCCTTTAAACCGTAACAATTTCTCTTCCTTATCGATTGCTTCAACCTCACCAAGCACCGTTCTAATATTATCTTTTGAACTGAATATCGAACGAATGGGAACTGCGACATCACCGGGAGACAGAGCTGCCGTCGCTACCTGGTAAAGAAGTGGCTGAAACAGATGATGATTTCTCTTGTCAACGATTGTAACATCAAGACCGGTGGCCTTCAGGCTTTTTGCCACTGAAATACCACCGAAGCCTCCACCTATAATAACTACTTTTGCAGGTGAGTCCATTTAATTGAGTTTGGCTTTTGCAGATTCAGCCAGCTCGTGAATTTCCTTCTTGGGGATGGTTAGGCTATTACCACAATAATGGCAAACCACTTCCTGGCTCTCTCCCTCCATATCTTTAAGGTCTTCATAGCTCAGCATGGAAAGTGCATTTTTGAAACGCTTAGGCGAACATCTGCAAAAGAAATCAACCGGCTGACGATCCAGCTCTTTTACGTTATAAGGTGCTGATGCGCTTTTCATAATGTCGTCGATGTAGTGGCCCTCGTCAAGTAAATCTGCTACGGGCGGGAGCTCTTTTAGAGTATTCTGAAGTGTCGCCATTACGTCGTCCTCAGCGTCGGGTAAACGCTGAATCAAAACGCCGCCTGCTTGTTTTACGCTTCCGTCATCATTGAGTGACACATCCAGCAGGATACCGGAAAGCACCTGTTCTGACTGTGCCATAAAGTGGGCTATATCTGAATTGATATCGCTGTTGACGAGCTGGATTGTACTTGTCTTAGGCTCTGCCTCATTGTAGAGTGTTTTGGAGACTGTGAGCAGTCCGATACCAAGACCGTCACTGATGTCTGTATCAGGTTGAGAATAGTCCAGCTCGGCCTGAGGATTTCGTACATAACCGCGAACCTCTCCCACTCGGTTCGCTTCTGCAGCGATCATGCCTACCGGTCCATTGCCGTCAAATCTAAGCTTGATTCGTTCTTCACCTTTAAGTTCAGATGCCAGCAACATGGCGGATGTTAGTGCTTTGCCTAAGAGAACTGTATTCAGCAGAGAGAGCGAATGATTATCTTTTGCGGTTTGAACAACATCGGTTGTTTTCACAACTGATATTTTAAATGCACCATCTACGTGAATGCCTTTTACGAGACGATCTTTGAATTGAAACTCTTTTTTAAGTGACATTTTCTGATAAAATAAAGTGTAATAATCTTTAATTGCTGTCGGGTTATTAACAAAAATATTGTCTGATAGCTTCCAATATTACGGATAAATTTTTATAACGTGATTAGCAGTTTGAATCAAAGGGATAGGAGAGATATAGATAACCAGTAGTATCAGGGTGCGTATGGTGTAGAGTAATCAGGCTCGAAAAGATCTTAATCAAGAACGAAGCGGAAGGTAATAGTTCCCCACTGAGGCTCTTGTGGAACTCCCTGTGGCAAACGTGAAAATCGCCAGCTTCTGAGGGTTCTCATGACTTCACGCTCCAGTTCCGGGTTCATTTTTCGAAGAGGGAATACGCGCCCAAGCGATCCATTTGGCATCACTTCAAATCGAATGGTAATAGTCGCTTCTACATTAGTAGGGTTCGAGGGCAGTGGCTGTACCTGAGGAGTCCTGTCGAGGTCACCTTCCCATTGCAATTGATAGGGTGATGATGACTCTTCTGTGATACCTGTTCCCTGGTCTACGTTTACATCTCCCTCAACGCCGCGTTCATCACCGCTTTCCGCAACGCCCTCCTGAACCTCTTCAGCTTCTTCAGTTTGAGGCGGCACTTCGGTCTCTTCAACTTCTTCTGAATCATCAGGTGTCTGGGGATCGATTATGTCGGTATCCGGGGTTTCAATCACCTCTTCATCCTGTATCTCTTCAGTTTGTTCGGACAGGTCTACAGGCTTTGTTGCTTCTTCTTCGGGCTGCTGCGGGGTTTCTGTTGGCTGTGTAATTTCCGGCTCAGGGTCGTCAGGCTGCTCTTCTGGTGGATTTGGCCGTGTAGCTACCTCTTCTTCCTGTTGGTCTGCCTGCTGAGCAGCTGTACCGCTTTGAAATTCGCCCAGCGTAACTTCCATATAAGCGGGCCGGTTCTCCACATCAAAATTGATATGATAAATGATGGCAAAAATAAGGAGTATAAGATGCAGTCCTGCCGTGATGGCCCAACCAAATCCATCTTCAGAATCAAAATGTCTGTAAAACCACTGTTGCATCAGTTACCTAGTCCCGTTCAGTTGCCATTACAATATTCAGATTCAACGCTTTTCCAATATTCATTGCCTGTACTGCATCATCAACGCGTGCGTCACGATCGGCCCGTACAACAAGTGTACTGTTTGGGCGTTGCTGGTTCGCCTCACGGATAGCTATTGACAAATTACCTCGCGATACCTGCTCGCCGTTCACAAAAAAGTTACCTTCACTCGTGATTGCTACCGAAATCTGTTGAGCCTCGGCAGTTGTCCCGGCCTCGGCACGGGGAACATTAACCTTTATGCCGAAATTGGTAACAAATGAGGATGTGAGCAGGAAAAAAATCAGCAGTAACAGAATAATATCTGTTAGTGATGATTGAGAAAACATTGCCAGGGGCTCTTTTTTCTCACTTTCTTTTCGGAAATCCATCTGTTACGCCTCCTGTTTTTTCTTGCGTGATGGCGTTTGAAGAAGATCAACAAAGTCTGCTGATGCATTCTCAAGTTCGAAGATCATTCGGTTTATTTTACCCAGCAGAAAGTTATAGAAACCATAAGCGATGATACCTACAATCAGTCCGGCAGCAGTTGTAATCAAAGCTTCCCAGATTCCACCTGCAAGAGTGCTCGGGTTTACATTACCCTGAAGTGACTGAATATCCATAAATGCTCGTATCATACCTGTCACCGTACCCGTGAAACCAATCAACGGAGCGACACCGGCAATTGTTGCGAGCCAATTCATCCGTTTTTCGAGATAGTAGATCTCTTTTTTACCGGCATTGCGGATTGCGTCCTCAATATTTTGAATGGGTCGCCCAAGACGGCTGATACCGGCTTTGAGAATACGTGCTAAAGGTTTATCAAATTCTTCGCAGTATTGGATGGCGCGCTGCTGGCTGCCGCTCTTCAGCAGAGACTCAATATTGTTGAGCATGGCAGCAATATCCATTTTTGAGTTTTCCAGCTTTCGCCAGCGCTCTGCAATAACGTAGATTGCAAGTACTGATAAAATGAAAAGCGGAATCATTAAAGCTCCGCCCTGCGTTAGTATTTCGAAGAAAGACATGGTGGTCTCTTCGTTAAGCATTTGAGCAAGCGAATCGGCTTCTGTAGCCTGTAGAAACAGTCCTGTAATTATTTTCATGAAGATGATTTTTACTGTAAGCGTTGAATAAAGTTTTGGTTATTAAAAGGATCAGGCAGAGTAGTGGCCTCCTGCAGGGCTTCCTGTACAGTAGGAAATTGTCCGATACCAACTCTGTAATAGGTTTGGCCATCTACATTTACTTCTGTAACACTTATTCTAAATCCATCAGAGCGTAGTTCGTCAGCTGTACGACTAGCAACGTTTTGACTTTCAAGTGAGTGTACAACAATTGTAAAAATATCGCCTTCAGTCTCAGCCAATTCACCATACAACCCATAAGGGTCTGTGGTCATAACTTCGTCTATCGGGTCATCCAGCGGTTCCGGATCGTCCTCGGGCTCAGGCACCTGTTCAGGTTCGGGATCTTCAGGTTCTGTTGCCTCGGTGACATCCCGCTCAGCGGTGGCAGGAGGATTTTCAAGTTCGATATCTTGTTGCTGAGCTGTTTCAGGCTGTTCAGGCGGATCCAGAAACTCTGTGAAGACAAAGTATGCAGCAAAAAGAAAAACAGCTGCGAGCACTATGAGAATNACGGTCGTCATCGGATCACGAGACTTNGTCACCGNTTTTTTCTTAGTTTTGGATGTAGATGAAGCTTTCTGTGCGGGAGCCGTCCCTGCTTTTTTCACCTTATCTCTATCTTTGGGTTGCGCACCGGGCACAGATTTTACCTCATCAGGCTCATCCTGAATTAGCTTGTCAAATGGTTCGGGAACTTCGGAATCATCTTTGTCCTCCTCCTCTTCACCCTTATCGGCAGAGAGTGTATTCTCAATGCCAAAGATGTCTTCCAAATCAGAATCGTCATCTGCTTCACCCAGAGTGTCTGAATCTGAGCTGGTGTTCTGCATTGACTCAGTTTCAGCATCCAAATCATCTTCAGTCTCTTCAGACAATTCTTTTCCGGATAGTGCGGAGCCTGACTTGGATGGTTCAATTTCAATGGGCTTCATCCCGGCATGGGTGAAATTAATTTCTGTATCCAGCTGGTCTGATGCCCGAAATGTCAGTTCCCCATCTTCATCAAAATAGAAAAGCCCAAAACCTTTAATTTCGAGAGCTTTGCCACGATACGCTGCATCAACGATTCGCGAGTTGAGCTCGTCTAGTTGCTTCTCTACTTTCTCCCGGTCCATGCCGGTTTTTTCCATCAATAAATTGATCAGCTCATCTCTATCAATCGTCATTTACCCGGGATATGTCAGATTTGAATTCAATTTTGTTTTTTGGCGGTACTAATACGACGCTGCCGTCGTCCATCCTTTTATGTGATTGTGACTGATGAACTTTCTGAAACTGACCGAGCCCATTTACATTTACAGTATTATCTGCTGCGATCTGTTCCTTAATAATTTGAATAAAGCTTTTAATAAATTGCGGTTCCATTAACCTGTTTTAAAAGAGATATGTAATTCCAACGTATGCCTGAAAGCCACGTTCGCGATAGCCTTGCCAGATTTCGTAGTCTGTATCATTAATATTGAGCAGCTTTGCATAAATGCCCGCATTTCCAGCAAGCGCTAATTCAAAACGTGCACCAAGTAAAAAGTAGGAATCCAGGTCTTCACCGATTGGATTAAACCGGCTGCCTGAGTAATCAACCCAGCCTTCTACAACAAGATCACGAACCGGTCGAATGGATACAGTACCTGTTATTCCAAGAGACTTAGTATAAGGTATTTTATCGTTGCCTGACAAGCGCGGACGCTGCAAGAATGCATCAGCACTGACCCAGAATTTTTCAGCTGCTAACTGCTGAGAAAAAGAGGCATAGATTTTGAAAAAGTTGGCATTCTCATACCTGGGGTTGTATGCAAATTGAGTTGTAATGCCTTGTAAGTCTGTTACTTCATTTCGGGTAAAGTACACGTAGTTACGTATGTGCTGAAATTGTATACCACCAGTAAACATGGTTCCGCTGAGCGGCTCGATGATGACTTCAGATCGCAGTTCACTTGTATATTGGTGGGAAACCCGTCTGTCAAATCCGATAAATCGATTCATGTTATGAAATTCCCTAAGGGATTGATGAGACGGACTTCCTGAGATTTTTGCCCTCAAATCAATACCATTGAGTAGAGTATGCCGCGCATCCACTTTTGGAGCAATATAGATTTTAGACTTATCGAAGGCATCTGATACCACGGCGAATCCGAACGATGCGTCAATATCGGTCTGGTAGTTCAAAAGNCGTTCATACCGCGCNCCGGCCTGCGTGATGCTCCAATCGGCTGTTTCGCTGCCAATTGTGCCAATAGATCCGGCGTCAATATCAANATAAGCTGAATAAACTTCTTCTATGCGCGGGCCTGCCCAGCTGTAGATACTATTAATAGAGGCTCCCCACTCAGATGCGTCACCCGGAATTGTTTCGCCCCCTGAATTTGTCAGATCAAACTGATGGCTATAAAGATTGAAATCTGACTGAAACCCGGTAGCTGTTGTTCGGTTGTAAGAAAAACTTCCTCCGAAATGGCCGCCGTTCTGAGCAGACCTTGCACCTGCCAGCTGCAAAGGTGTACCGCCAACACGATCAGCCGGGATGTAGTTAAATGCAGTAAATGTACCGGTGTCTAGTTTCAATAGAGCGCTATTTGATAACCGAAGGTGAGCCCTGACGGTAGCACTCAAATTTCGGAATGAACTGTCAAACTCATCCAGGTGGCCGTTTGATGATCGATGACTCAGATTACCTGATACCCAGTGTTTATTGCCAAATCCTTTAATTGCATAAATGTCTGCTTCGGGGGTAACAAAGGTCCCAATACCCAACCGGGCAAATCCTGTTGTTGGAATAACATAGGAGAGAGGTTTATAAGTAGGTGCATCGGGTCGGTTGAGCTGACCAACAGGTACAGAAGCGGCTATTGCTTCTTCAGATTCAATAAATGGCATTCGGTTGGGATCGATCTGAAATACTCGTGGCTTCGGATTGAACCCAAGGATAGGCTGCCGCCTCAGGCCTGGAAACCTGGCCTGGAACTGACTGCGTATTTCGATATCCTGTGGGTCTATTTCAGGAAGCAGATTTTGCTGTGCCTGAGATCCTGTTTGTTGCGCAAAGAGTGTAACAACTCCCCCCATCAAAAATAGCAGTAAAAATAAAAGTGTTGCAGCTTTCTTAGCCATGAGAGTATCGTTCAAAGTTTAATCGGGTAAAATATGAATTTTCAATGGTTCTTTTAGCATAGATGCATAAAAGCATCTACTAAAATTTGCTCCTATAGTTCCGGTTTCGTTAACGGTTGCTATCTGTCCTGAGTGTATAATACTTATCAAACCAGAGAGACAGAGGTCCAATAATCAAAATGAGGATGATTGTGACAGCATGAGCTACCGTGGCAAATGTGAGACCGGTTGCAAGCGGGACGCCATAAAGGAGCCACATACTTTGCTGCATCAGAAGGTGATAAGACCCGATCCCTGCAGGAGTGGGTATACTTACTCCAACTGATGACACCACGGTTAGCACGATGGCAGACTGCAATGTAAGGTCATAAGATTCGCTCAGATTTAACATCGAAAAAGGAATATAAATCATGCATATGTAACCCACCCAAATGCCGGCAGTCAAAAGAATAAAACCAGGCCAGTTATCAATATTTTTGATTGATACCATGCCTTCGCCAAATGATCGGCTTACACCAACAATCTTCTGAAGCAGGGGGCTGGATATTTTTTTGGTTCTATCGAGGTACATCAGTGCTCTGTAAAAAACCCATATCAGCCCGGCAACGGCTAGCAGAATAGAGGGAAGAATTAAGTAGGTATACCAGCGCCAGCTACTGATGCCAAGCAACTGCTCCAAAAGCCCAAATTCCCTGGTGAGCGTCAGTGCCACAATACCCATTAATAACAGCATGGTACAAATATCGATGAGTCTTTCAAGAACGATGGTGCCAATTAGTGTACCTGAACTCAACCCGTGTTTTCTTGCTACGTAAACAGGCCGTGATACTTCACCAAGTCTTGGAATTAAAGTATTCATGAAATATCCGAACATTACGCCGGCGAATAGTGTGGACCTGGGAATTTCAGATTTTACATCCCGGTGCAAAAGAAGCCGCCATCTTTCAGCCCGCAAATAGTGGCTTAGGAGCAGAACAATGATAAAAAACGGAAGCCAGTAAAATGAGACCTGTGCAAATTGTTCCCGGAATTCAGCAGGGTCAACAGAACGGGCTGCAAGCCATATAAAGAGTCCCGCAACAATAAGAGAAATGACAACATTCAGTACTCGTCTATTCATGAGTCTGTGTATCGCAGATCAATCTGTTCAGCGCTTTCCGGTTCATTTAACTCAAACAAATTGTTGTCAGGCTCAACAAATTCTCCGCCTTGAAATCGTGTGGTTAGCTGATTTTCAGCCTGATCAACAGCCTGAATTTCAGCGGGCCGTCCTTCCTGATCAATCCTGATGGTAACAACTTTAAACACTGAGAAAGGATCGTCTGATTCGAGTGTTATTTGAGTAGAATTTCCAGATCCGGCAGTTTCTGATATTGAATAACTTTCATCAACGCCCTGTAACATTCGCGAAGGGGCAAAGTCATCCTCTTCCTCTACATAATCGCTGACAATGACACGATTTTTGGAAGCATCGTACACCCGGGAGATATCTCCATCTACGACCATGACCTGGTTATTCCCTTCAATTTTGTACTGATCTTTACCTATCCATATTTTGCCATCGTTTTGTTGAGTTTCTCCTGTAAAGGAGTCTTCATATCGATGAGAGAAATCTGCCCGAAAGATCATCCCTTGCTCAAATTTCTGTTTTAAATTATCAAAAACCGGAGTGTTTTGAGCAGAAATTACAGCTGGGAACAAGAAAGAAAAGATAAGGCCGGCAATTATCACCGGATACATGTTAAAGCCCAAGTTCTTCAAATATTTCATCTAGTTCCTCCTCTTCATCTATTTTCACATCACGAGCGGTACTGCCCTGGTAAGGCCCTACGACTCCTGCATTGAATAACTGATCGATGATGCGCCCTGCACGATTGTAGCCGATTTTGAGCTTTCTCTGAAGCAACGATACGGACCCTTGCTGATGCAGAACAACAATTCTCGCAGCGTCTTTGAACAAATCATCAATATCATCAAGCGGATCGGGAATGCCCGACTCTTCCTCTTCTACCTTAGGCAGCTGGAAAGGTTTCTTAAATCCTTGCTGGGACCCGATGAACTGCGTGATGCGCTCAACCTCTTCAGTAGATACAAACGCATTTTGAATACGTGTCATGCCGGCACCATTTGTAAAGAGCATATCGCCCCGACCTACAAGCTGATCCGCACCGCCTGTGTCCAGAATTGTTCGGGAATCAACTTTTGAAGCTACCTGGTAAGCTATTCGTGCAGGAAAGTTTGCTTTGATGGTACCCGTAATGACATTCACCGAGGGCCGCTGCGTTGCTACACAGAGGTGAATTCCGATAGCGCGAGCCAATTGAGCAAGACGCGCAATAGGTTCTTCAATTTTTTTCCCGGCTGTCATCATCAGGTCGGCAAGCTCATCAATTACGACGACGATATAGGGCAGATGGCGATGGCCCAGCTCTTCATCCAGTTCGCCGGCCTTAAATTTATCATTGTAAGATTTGATGTCCCGTACTAAAGCCATCTTCAGTAACTCATATCGCTCATCCATCTCCTCAGTTACGCTTTCAAGCGTTTCGAGGGCCTTACTTGTATCGGTTACAATAGGTTCCTCTGCACCGGGTAGTACTGCCAGATAGTGATTTTGAATATTGCGATAAAGGGAGAGCTCAATTTTCTTTGGGTCGATCAGCACAAATTTGACGTCGTCCGGGTGACATTTGTATAACAGACATGTGATGATGGTGTTAATGCCGACAGACTTACCCGACCCCGTTGCTCCGGCAATAAGCAGGTGAGGCATCTTGGTCAGGTCTATCAAAAAGACGTCGTTCTCAATTGTCTTACCAAATGCAACCGGCAGCTCCATGTCTGACTCAACAAACTTCTTGGTATTGATAACCGATTTAATAAAAACAGTTTCGCGGGAGCTGTTTGGCACCTCAATACCAACCGCAGAACGCCCCGGGATAGGTGCAATAATACGAAGCCCATGTGCGGCAGTCGCCATTTTCAGGTCATTTGCATAGCTTTCGATCTTACTGATCTTAACGTCGGGCGATGGTTCAAGCTCATACAAGGTTACTGTTGGCCCAACGATGGCATTGATACCGAGAATCTCAATTTTATGGCGTTTTAACTTATCAAGAATGATCTTTTTATTATTCTTGATTTCTTCAAGGTCAACCTCATTACCTTCATTCGGGGGGCTATCGAGCAGGTCGATACCTGGAAATTTATACTTGATGACGGGTATTTTCTTGGCTTTGTCTCTGTTCTTTTTGTCAAGTTCTTTACCGCCTGCTTCTTCCTCGCCTTCGCCGACATATACAGATAGATCTACATCGTCATCATCATCCTCAACAGCTTTTTCATCACTCTTTTCAAGAATTGCGCGGGGTGGCTGATTTTCTAAGTCGGCCTGTTCTTTTTTCCTTTCCTGGACACGTTTCTTGTCTTGCTCCTGTGAGCGCTCCAGGATATCGTCAATTGACGAAGAAGAATCTTCAGCATCTTCTGAATCAGAGCTGTTATTCTTGAGAGCGGCCTCGGCTTTCTGTTGCTGTTTAATCTTTTGTTGTTTTTCTTTTTCAGCTGCTTTATTCGCTTTCTCTTTTTGACGGCGACTCTTCTTTTCCTGAAAGTTTCCCCGCAGACCCACGGTCCAGCTTTTAAATGTGTCAATTGTCATCTGAAGATCCCTGTCAACCAGTATAAGGACAGAGACAAACAGCAGCACAACCAGCATCACGATCGAGCCAACACCGAGCACTGTTTGAAGAATGGCAGCTATTCCGAGTCCAAAATTGCCACTCCATACAGTTGTGAGAAGCTCAAGTTCATTATGAAACCAACCGAAAAGTGTGGAGATGAGCAGCATTACCCAAACACCATAAGCTAATGGCCAGCCAAGTTCGCTGATATCTTTCTGCCTGAAGAGAGACCAGCCTACTGAAGCAATCATTACCGGAATAATGATGCTTGTGTATCCAAAAAGTGTATATACGAATAGGTATGAAATATAGGCGCCGATCACTCCGAGCCAGTTCTGGATGTTTAGAGCGGGTCCCTGATCGACTGATAAAATTGCATCGGTGCTCATTGTTTTTACAGCGCCGTAATCATTGGGGTGATACGATGCAATACTTAGTAAAATGAGTCCGGCAACAGCCATGATTAAAATTCCGGCTACTTCAAGTTTCCGGGTCGTGTCAAAACTGTTTAAAAAAGAGGTCTGATTTTTTTTCTTAGCCATACAAATTGGTAATGATACCGTCATTTAGAACCGGCAGAATATCACAAACATCGCGCTGTGCACAGTAATCTATATCTTTTTCATTTGATACATTCTTAAGGCGCTCTGCATGATTCGAGCTGTGGATGACATCTGATATATTTTCTCTGAATTTTTCATAAAGTCCGAATGCAACTTTCGAACCATCCCGTGCTTCAAGTGGCAATGCTCCATTTCCAAGATTATATATGACATTGCCTGCAAAAAGCAGATCCTCAATTGCCATGCGACCGCGCCATCCGGCGCAGATAAGCACAACATCTTTCTGCTCTTCATTGAGGGTATGCACAATCGTGGATAAATTCAAAAAAGAACCGATGTAAAGATTCGATGATCCCACAGCCTTTTTGATAGCTTTGGTGCCGTTAGTTGTATTAAAAATCAACGTTCTATCCTTCACTCGGTCAACGGAGTATTCAAGTGGTGAATTGCCGAGATCATAGCCCTGTATTTTAATACCATCTTTTTCGCCGCAAAGGAGAAGGTTGTCAGAATCAACACTTTGTGAAATTCTGCTGGCTTCACCCATATCTTCTACAGGAATAATGCCTTTTGCCTGATTCATAAGTGCGGTGATAATCGTAGAGGATGCTCGCAGAATATCAATTACTACCACAACTTTATTTCTAAGTTCCTCTTCCTGGAAAGTTTGTGATGAGAAGAAGACATCAAGTGTATTTAAATTTGCCATTCGAAGCGTTCTTTCTGATTAGTTTTTTATAAATGGTGGCTTAACGATGGTCGCCGGAACAAGATCTTTCCTGATTTTTACAAATATTTCAGTACCGGGCTCAGAGTACGGCAGAGAAATATATCCCAGAGCGATCCCTTTATCCAGAGTAATGGATTGTGATCCGCTTGTTACCTGCCCAATTCCTTCATCATTCTCATTGTAAATGCTGTAGCCTGATCTGGGGACTTTTCTAGGGACATCAATCTGAAGTCCCATCAATTTTCGTGAAAGACCTGCTTCCTTTGCCTTCAAGAGTGCATTTTTTCCAATAAAATCACCTTTATCCAATTTTGTGAGCCATCCCATACGTGCTTCAAGCGGATGTGTATCAGCTGTGATATCATTTCCATAAAGCGCAAAGCCCATTTCAAGACGAAGTGTGTCACGGGCACCAAGGCCTGCAGGTTCAAGCCCAAACTCTTCACCTTTATCCATGAGCTGATCCCAGATCACCAGCGGATCAGATTTTTTGGTGTCAATGTAGAGCTCAAATCCTTTTTCGCCAGTGTAACCGGTCGCTGAAATAATTACGTCATTTTCACCAGCTACCGAATCTATTCTGAATGAGTAAAATGCAATATCTGAGGGATCGAAATCAACTAGTTTTTCAAGAATTTTAACAGATGCCGGCCCTTGTAAGGCAAGTAATGCCATCGAGTCAGATCTGTTTGTAAGAGTAGCACCGGTATCATTATTTTTCGTGATCCATTCCCAGTCCTTCTGAATATTTGCTGCGTTAACAACAAGCATGTATTCATTTTCTGATATCATATAGACAAGCAGGTCGTCTACAATTCCCCCATCTTCATAACACATAGCAGTGTACTGTGCTTTACCGGGATTCAGTTTCGATGCATCGTTGATGGTTACCTTTTGAATGAGTGATAAGGCTTCAGGGCCTTCAACAAAAAATTCACCCATATGAGATACATCAAATAGGCCGGCTCTCTCTCTTACGGCCTTATGCTCTTGCTTGATGCCTTCATATTGAACGGGCATATCGAATCCGCCAAAATCTATAATCTTAGCCCCTTCATCTTCATGTTTGGAATAAAAAACTGTGCGTTTTGCCATGCAGCTATCGGTAACGTGTTAAACTAAAATTACAACAGATCCTAAAGGTACGGAACATTGCAGAGATTTTTTACATCTGAACAATATTCTTATCAATAGTCAGATTAAGCCACACGACTCACCGCATCGATTTTTATCGGGTAAAAAAAGTGTGTGAATGAATGTGGTTGAAATAGAAAATAAAACCGGAGTTGAAGACGGGGAATTATCGAGCAGGATTTGGTGAACACTTGGAAGAGAACTCTCGTTTATAAATGCTGATTAAATGCGTATTTTTAGAAATAATTAAATCTGCAGAACAAACAGACGACATGTCCATAAAGAAAGAACAAATAAAGTCGGCACTGATGCACGTGTTGCATCCTAAATACGAAAAAGACCTGATATCGCTGGATTTGGTTCAGGACCTAATTGTTCAGGAAAAATATGTTTCTTTTACGCTTGAGCTACCTGAAGAAAATAAGCAGCTGGCAGCTGATTTGAAGAAGAAATGTACGGAAGCCATACATAAGTTCGTGGATAAAGAGGCCGTATTAGACATAACTATCGGAATAAATATTTCCAAAAAACGAGAGCTGGAAGGAGACAGTAAGCCAGCTGATGCCGCGCCCAAGCAACCGGAACAGCAGCCAATTTTACCGGGGGTGAAAAATATTATTGCGGTCGCGTCAGGTAAGGGCGGTGTTGGTAAATCTACAGTAGCAGCCAATCTTGCAGTTTCACTCTCAAAAGCGGGGCATAGCGTTGGACTTCTGGATACTGACATTTACGGTCCAAGTGTGCCAACAATGTTCGGTGTAACAGAAAGGCCAAATATTACGACTGATAAAAAGCTTGTACCCATATACAAACACGGTGTGCATCTTGTGTCTATGGGATTTCTTGTTGATACTGATCAGGCAATGATTTGGAGAGGCCCTATGGTTACAAGTGCGGTCAAGCAATTTATGCAGGAGGTGAGATGGGGAGATCTCGACTATCTTATACTAGACCTGCCTCCGGGAACAGGTGATATTCAACTTACCATTGTTCAAACAGTGCCGCTATCGGGTGCCGTTATCGTATCTACACCACAAACGGTGGCTCTTGATGACGCCAGAAAAGGGGTGGCAATGTTCAGCAAGGTTGATGTTCCGGTATTGGGCATTATTGAAAACATGTCATTTTTCTCGCCGCCTGACATGCCTGAGAAAAAATATTACATTTTTGGAAAGCATGGCGCACGAAAACTTGCACAAAAACTAGAAGTTCCGTTTCTCGGAGAAGTGGCATTACAGGAGAATATTCGCGATACGAGTGATAAAGGCACTCCTGTTGTAGAAGCAGAACCGGACTCTCCTGCGGCTGCATCATTTTTGCAAATTGGTGAGCGCGTTCGTCAGTCGTTGATATCGAGGCAAAAAACTGATGGCGAATCAGATAAAATTGAGATTAATATTCGCCCATAAATTAGAACCGGCTGTAAGATGAGTGCCAAAGAAGCAAATCAGGGAAAGAAAAAAGGAAAGAGCTGGAGGCGGTCACTCATTGAGTGGGGTGTCTTCATTTTAATTGCTGCAGCTCTTTACGCAAGCGGTTACCATACGGTCGTAATTGGCACAGCACAGAGAGGGCTGTTGGCAACCGGGCTCATCACGCCATCCTATGAGATTGACGAGAACAACATGCGCGATGCCGGTACGGAGTTTTATTTCGCGGATGAAAGTTTCGAAACCAAAAGTATAGCGCTGTATCGCGGGAAAGTTGTTTTTCTGAATATCTGGGCGAGCTGGTGTCCGCCATGTATTGCCGAAATGCCCTCTATTGCTTCTCTCTACCAGCAAGTAAAAGATGATGACGACATAGTATTCCTGCTGGTCTCAATGGATGAAGAGTTCGAGAATGCCAAAGCCTTCATGGATTCCCGTGATATGAATATGCCTATCTATCACTACCGGGGTCGCGATCGCGAAACCTATTCCAGTGATCTTATTCCAACCACATATGTAATCACACCAGACGGAAGAATAGCCATGGAAAAGTCTGGGATGGCGAAGTATGATTCACCAGAGTTTGTAGAATTTCTCGAAAAAATAAAACAGTTTTGATCAGCAGGTGACGCTCTGAAGTCTAAATTGTAGCTGCTATTTGAGCGAAAAGCTCTTCATTGCTCTCAGTTCGTTCAATTACTTTCAAAAGCATCTGCATCGACTCTTTAGGAGATTTCTTGAGCAAAAACCTGCGAACCATGTTGCGCTCTTCAAGAGAGTCTGTTATGAACTTATCTTCATTCCTGGTTCCTGATGCAGCAATATTTATTGCCGGGTAAATTCTGTCGTTGGCAAGTTCACGATCCAATACCAGCTCAAGATTACCGGTACCTTTAAACTCTTCAAAAATCAGGTCGTCCATACGTGAATTCGTCTCAACCAAACACGTTGCAATAATTGTGAGAGAACCGCCTCCCTCTATTTTCCGGGCTGAGCCAAAAATCTTCTTGGGGATTTCCAGGGCACGAATATCAAGTCCCCCTGAAAGGGTACGGCCGCTATTCGATTGTGCTGCGTTGTAAGCTCTGCCAAGTCGGGTGAGTGAGTCAATGAGTAATACTGCATTTTGGCCACACTCTGCTTTTCGCTTTACATATCCCAGCGCCATTTCTGAAATTCGTACGTGGCTCTCGGTAGGTTTATCATTCGATGAGGCGAACACTTCGGCTTGTGTTGAACGGATGAAATCTGTTACCTCTTCAGGTCGTTCATCAACGAGCAGGATAGCCGTGCTTATGTCGTTATAATTATCTGAAATGCTTCTGGCAATTTTCTTTAATAGCACCGTTTTACCCGTTCGGGGCGGTGCTACAATCAATGCACGCTGTCCACGGCCAACAGGTGAAATCAAATCCATCACGCGCAGCTCATGGTCATCGGCATTGTGACCCAGCTTAATCTGTTCAACAGGCATGATAGGCGTCTGAAGCTCAAACCGATTGATTTTTTGCCAGAACTCTGCAGGATTGCCATTCACTTTTTCAATTGAGTGGACATGACGGTTTCCGCTTTGGTCTTCCTCAAACTCTCCCTCCAGAATTAATCCTGAGCGCAGGTCGTGGTGGCGTACTTCATCAGGCTTCAGGAAAGGGTCGTTCTTGCTGTAGCTGAATTCAAAATCAAGTTTACGGATGAACCCGTAGCCTTTTTGATTTATTTCAAGCACACCACTGTATCGACCGCCGATACGCGTTTTTTGGTTGGTGTGAAATTTCGGGATAAATACGTTTCCGCCTTTACCTTTTTTATTCGATTTCTTGTGGTTCCGTCCTTTACCTTTTTTTGAACGTGCCATGCAATAAGTTTGATGTTAGAAATAATGTTGCTTCAGGAATCCCTTTTATATACGGGGGTAAAATAGAAGTGAGAAGCGGTTGGAGAAAAGTGAAGTGGCTTAGTTACCACTTCACTTAATATAGAAAGGAATCAGAGAGATAAAAAATTATCGTACGGTTGTTGTTTCATTAATCCAGGAGTAGCAGCTGTGCTGTGACCCATCAATAGTAATCTGAACTCCTGATTCCCAGCCACGGAAGAATTTATCCTCATCTGTTGGAAGTACCGGTTCGTATGCGTTATATAGTCGCTGAACATCGCTACTCACGGACGAATCAACACTACGGGCTCTGTCGAGATAATCGAGAACCAGCCAATAAACGCGTCTGTCGTCACGGTCAATCTTACGGCTTCCTGTACAACTCGAAATGGTTGCTGCATATATTCGTGCAATTCTAATATATGGCTGCCCCCAATTGGGGTCTATTTCTGATGCCTGTCGTGCATAGCTTCTTGCCTGCCGGTAATTATTCATGTTCTGATAGGTCTCAGAAATTTCAAGCAGTATGTTGCGCCGCGTAGTATTGTCAGGAGCCTTTTCTACGGCCTCTTTCAGATACTGATTCGCTGTACTATAGCTTGCGTTTTCCATCTCAATTTCAGCAAGCTGTCGCGTGTTTTCAAAATTTGGATCCAGCTCGTAGAGCTTTTTCGCAGTTTCAATTGCTTTTTCCCTGTTACCCTGACTGTCGTAAAGTGTCGCAAGTTCATTTAANACTTCCGGGTTATCAGGATCCTCAGCAAGCTGTCCTTCAAGAAATTCAATTCTTTCATCAGGGTCTGAGAAAATTTCATCGCGTGCATCGCTGATCGCCTGTTCCAGATCGGGACCGGCCAGCGGTTCGATAATTTCTATCATTGCGAGTGCTTTTTCACGCTCACCATCATCAACATATTTTTGGAGCAATACCCGGGCATAATATCCATCTGCTGCTTCTGTTAGGCGTTCCGGATCCTCGTTAAACAGTTCTTCATAGTTTGCATACGCTTTCGACATTCCATCTTCAATAAAGCTGGAGTGTCTTTGATAGAACTGACCAAGATTAAATTTCCACTCAAATGTGTCTATTTCGTCTTCGCTAAATGTATCGAGGGCGTCCTGGAAAACATATCGGGCAGAGTCGAGATATGTCTCTTTCAGTGACGGATCTTCCTGCTCATCAGCCTTTTCGGTATAAATCCGTCTCATTCGGTTGTATTGCGTAGGCAGACTAAAACGGCCGAATCCTTCAATTTCGCGTGGCTTCTTCTCGAGCATCCAGCGGCCAAATTGCAGGGCCATGTCGTAGTCGCCCTGAGTATAGTTATCATAGAAAATTGAATATGCTGCAATTTCACTCATACCATACGGCGGCTCACTTTGAGCCATCGCGGTTGATGAGAAACCCGCAATGAAAAGTAGGATTGCAATGTATCGTTTCATAGGTCTGTTATCTTGGTTCTAGCAAATAAGTAACGGAAATCTACTGAAATCGTTGTTTCAGGAACATAAATTCAGCAAGATTTAATGAGAGTTTGAAGCCCCATATATTCTCTTTAACTAAACTGTTGGATTCTGTTCCCCGAATTCCATAATTAAAGCTTATATCAATAGAGGATCGGTTTCTTGCTGATGGAATAGTTAAACCGGCGTGAAGCATTGCTGTTTCAATATTTTGACCGGCAACTGTCAAATGTCCATCATCGTAGCTGGCGCCAATACTGTACCGGAAGTTAGAAAAGAACCCGCTTGATTGCTGGTCCATAAAAGGTTGATACTGATACCCAACGCCAACTTTTGATCGATCTTTGTAAAAACCCTGCTCAGTAAGGTCATAGCTGAATTCTGAATCAGTCCACTTTTGATACAGATACTCTGCTGAGAAACTGTGGTAGGGATTCAAATAATACGTAACGCCACTGTTAAATTCCAATGGTAACTTTAATGTGCCATCAGTAATGGCAGATGATTCAGTAAGTTCTACGAGTTCATTGATCCCCTCAACAATCCGAAATGTTTCAAAGGATCGGTCTGAAGAAATATTTACCGGGAGGTTGACTGTAGCTGATAGCGACATCCGGTCATTATCATTCAAGAGTTTTTCAGCCATTGTAAAAATCCCAAACCTGTTTCCAAAGCTGGTACCCTTTATCTCTTTATCAATTGTTATAGGTTGACCGCTTCTCAGAAAAGAAAAATCTGAAAAACTCGTGGTTATTTCTTCAGTGATGGAGCTCATATAAGCAGATGCTGCGTAACCAACACTAATATTGTCACTAAGTTGGTATCCTAATCCAATTTCGAACCGATTAATACCACCTGATCCTATCAGCGTAGTGGCAAAATCAATTGGGCTGCCAAAATCAGGGTTTTCTATTGTACCCTGGTTTACCCTGGCAAAATCTGCACGTGTAATAGGAGTAAACGAAATAGAAGCCCCTAGTTTATTGCGAAGCAGAGGAAACACAAACTGAAAGCTTTCAAAACTAAATCGTGAGTTCTGAGCGGAAGAAAAGCTATCGCTGGTATTAAAGTTGGTGAGTCCCAATGTTAGCTGACCCTGAGAAAAGCCGGATCTCCCCCATTGTGCAGGGTTCGAAATGCTGGGTGCATACTGTGAGTAAGTTGATACCCCCGATAGTCCCATACCATTGGTATAGGAGGAATTGATATCTACAGGCATTCCAACACCAAACCCGGAATAGATAGATCCTGATCTCGAAAGATTATCCTCGATAACCTGCGAAAAACCTGTAAGAGGCAGTAACAATAAAAATGTGCAAAGGGAAAGTACTCTGAGATACATATTAGTTATCAGGATTTAAAGTAGTGATGATCAATCGTGGTCTTAAGTTCTCAGGTGCATCCGGTCCAAAAAGGGTGGTGGATACATAAAGACCATTGTTTCCCTGGTTTGTGATGTAAAGCGGGTTTGTATCCGCATCCTCACCATAGATGCGGTCGATAATATATTGTGTGAGCACTATTCGGTAAACATTGTCCTCTTCATCAAGAGTGGCTCCAACTGATGCCTGCCGTGCAAAAATTTCTGAATGAAGCGAAAGAGGCTCCGTTTCAAATATATGCCCCCTGATAATGTCATTGTCTAATCGTTTGAAACTCATAGGAACAATGTTGGCGGGGGTGGTGTCTGCATTGAAAATGAGCTGAGCATTTACCACTTCTTTACCATCAAAGTCATCGGCTGAAAGATCGATATTAACCTTCATTATATTCTCCATAGTATTGTGGAGAATTAATCCCTCTGGATTTGCAGGGAGATCAGTTCGAATCATCGAATTTCCGTGATCAAGTACCGGCATGGTAGCAATGAGTGAGTCAGTTTGGTTCTCAACGAGAAAACGGGTGATTGGCGTGACGGAAGTATCGCTAACGGCACCCTGCTGCCTTAAAAAATCAATTTTCCTGTTTTGGTCAGCGGGGACAATTGCAATGCCCGGAAATTCAAACCTATAGAGAGAATCACGCAGTGCAGTGGTATCGTTAAAGAACTGCCTGTATTTTGCGTTGAATGCCTCGCTGATCTGAACCTTCATGGAGTCTTCGTCGCTCACCTGGAATGAACCAATCAGTGTTGACTGATCAATGGAGACGGGATCATTATATTGCAATTCAAGGCCTCTCCAACGCTCATTAATTTCGTAGATGTTGTACTGAGACGTGCTGGTTGTATCACCATATCTGGCCGGATTGAAATGCAACATCAATTTCAGAGAAAAATTCTCAGAAAAAGAGTCAATCTCAGCTTGAGTAATAGACGGTTTAAGCAGGCTCGATGATGTGACAGTACCGTATGAAGGATCATTTACAATACCCATTCCCGTATAGGAAAGAAAACCAGCAAAACCGTTATCGGATTCAATACTGATATCATCTACAGAGAATGTAGTAGTTTCAACACGGTCTCCGCCCTGGGTAAGTTCCCCCCCGACAACGCCTTCGTTGTCGCAAGATGATATAACAAAAAACAGGGCAAGAACCATAAAGGCAGTGATCAGAGATCGACTGCCTTTATAAATACGAGAACACACGGATGTGTCGCCGGTCGGTTGAAATAAGGATATTGAATTATTCCTCTTTTCCGGTGATTGACCGGTAATATTCTGAAAATTTATTCGATACATCTTCGGGCGAACCCTGAATTTTTGTGGGATTAATATTTAGTTCTTTGAAAAGATCGTCAAATTGATCTTTGAGATGGTTACCAGTTACAACATGATCACTATGTGCAAGACCGAGTTTCAGCAGGTTCACAGAATCATTTTCAGTAAGACTGTCGATATCCACGTCATCAGGCAGTCCTAAAAGTTCCAGAATACGTGTGCTGTCGAAATGTCCTTTGTTTTCAGGATGATGAAGATTATACACGACTTGCGTGTTTTGGAAAATCTTCTCGTCCTTATATTTAGTTTTAACAAGTAACGGAATTAATCCGGCAGGCCAGTCATGGCAGTGGATAATATCCGGTTCCCATCCGAGACTGATAACAGTTTCAAGCACGCCTTTATTGTAGAAGGCAAGTCTCTCATCGTTGTCGTCATAGAATTCGCCGGTTTTCGGGTCGTCAAACATCCCTTTTCTCTTGAAATACTTATCGTTATCGAGAAAATAGACCTGAAGTTTTGCATTGGGGATACTGGCAACTTTGATCTTCATCGTATCAATCTCCCCGCCAACTTCAACTTCAATTCCGGAGAGTCGGATCACTTCGTGCAGTCTGTTTCTGCGATCATTAATAGTTCCAAATTTTGGGAGCAGAATTCGAATTTCGAACCCCTCATCCTGCAGTGAAGCCGGTAAAAAACGCAGAAGATCTGCAGTATAGGTCATTCTGGCGAACGGGGCAATTTCAGTAGCTGCGTAAAGAATTTTCATAATGGAGTTATTCGATTGTTAAAGATTCTCCTGTGAATTGTCAGATTGATCGTCTCTGAACAGATGGTGCTGATCAAGACTATCAAGTGAATAAAAGTCTAAAAGTGTGTCGCCGCGTAAACCCAGCCTCAATGTTTCAACGGAGATTACTTCATCCGGTTTGATGTTGCCCAGGTTAACGTTAGACCCAAATTTCTTAATAAACCAGATTTGCTGGTCCTTCTGTGGCGCTTCAAAGATCAATTTGTCTTTCGAAATCTGATCGGTAATCTCCTCAATAAGTCCTGAGCGGACTTCGCCGTTTGGGCGAAAGACACCGACCGTACCGCTTTCCCTTGCTTCACAAATGACTTTCCAGGATCCGGCATCAAGCTCATTTTCAATAATTTTTACCCACTTGTAAGGAGGCATGATGTCGTCAGGATTTTTACTTCCTACTTCTGATAACACATTGTAATTCTTACTGAGATCACGGATGATGTCGAGTTTTTTATGCTCGGAAAGACGTATCGTACCATTAGATACTTCCAGATAGTTAATATCATAGCTATCAAGAAATTTCAGGTATTTATCGAGTTCGTCCCGCAATAAGAATGCCTCGAAAAGGGTACCGCCAAAATAAACGGGGATATTGTGATTTCGATAAACGTCCAGTTTATCCTTTAAGTTGGCTGTGACGTAGGACGTACCCCAGCCAAGTTTGACAATATCCACATGATGTGAGGCCACATCACAAAAATCCTCGGCTTGGCGGACACTATATCCGGTGTCGATTGCAAGGGTAATGCCAGTGTTTCGGGGTTTTTGCGAACGTTGTGGAAGATTACTTAAATGAAATGACATTCAGCTTTTTGTAATTAGTGCGAATTACATAAGATACAAAACCATGCTTTTGAATAAAAGTGCTGATCGAAACGGGTTGAATCGGTCTGTTAGGGGAGCCTGTTCGTCATTTCAGCCATTTTCTTGATGCGGTGCTTATCAACATTTTGGAGCATATCGGGTGTGTATCGCCACATCCAGTTGTCACCTACCGTGCCGGGTATGTTCATTCGGTAGTGCGAATCAAGGTTCATAAAATCCTGAAGCGGGAAGATAGCCTGATCAGCAACTGAGAACATCCCAAGCCGAATGAGCTCCCACTGAATTTCGCTGCCGTCGCTTTTTGTGTATTCTCGGGCGCGGTGCTGTTCAACGTCGGGTGCAGAATTGTACCAGCCAATTGTTGTATCGTTATCGTGCGTCCCGGTATAGGTTACACAGTTTTGAGGGTAATTATGGGGTAAAAAGCTGTTGGTAGAATCGGAATCGAATGCAAACTGCAAGATTTTCATGCCGGGAAAATTAAACTGATCACGCAGATCTTCAACGCCCTGAGTCATCAATCCAAGGTCCTCGGCAATGATGGGCAGGCTCCCAAGCTTTTCTTTAATTGTAGTAAAAAGCTCAACACCGGGTGCTTTTACCCATTCACCATTTTCTGCTGTTTTTTCTGATGCTTTTACTTCCCAATACTCATCAAATCCACGAAAATGATCAACACGAATAGCGTCAAAGAGGCCAAACATTTGTCTGAAACGTTCAATCCACCAGCTAAAGTTATCTTTTTGAATAGCTTTCCACTTATAGAGCGGGTTGCCCCAAAGCTGACCCGTTTCACTGAAATAATCAGGGGGCACACCGGCTACAAGTTCACGATTTCCCTGGTTATCGACGGCAAAAAACTCTGAGTGGCTCCATACATCAGCGCTGTTGTGATCCACAAAAATCGGGATGTCGCCAACAACCCTGATATTCTTTGAGTTAGCGTAATTTTTCAAAACTTTCCACTGTTCGAAGAATTCAAACTGCAGCCAGGTCTGATACTCAATCTCATCAGCAAACGTCTTTTTTGCTTTTTTAATAGCTGAAGGTTTTCGCTGGGCAAGATTTTTATCCCACTTATTCCATGGGTTTTTGTCATTAGAGAGAGAACAAGCCATAAAGAGAGTGTAGTCCTCAAGCCAGTAGCTATTTCGCTTCTTAAAGTCCTCCAGCTTTTTTTGAACATCTTTAGAATTGGAAGACTTGAATTTATCAAACGCCTTTTTAAAGAGTGTGTCCTTCTTTTCATAGGATGCCTCATAATCAGCCTCAGTTGTCATGGGCAAATAGGCCTCGCTTAGATCTTCAGCAGTAATGTATCCTTTCTCCTTTAGCTTGTCGGGACTGATGAGATAAGGGTTCCCCGCGAAAGCTGAGTAACTTGCATAAGGTGAATTGCCATATCCGGTGGGAGACAACGGCAGCACCTGCCAGATGGTCTGCCCTGTTTCTTCCAGGAAATTAATGAATTCATACGCCTCATGGCCCAGGTCTCCTATGCCATATTTGGATGGAAACGACGTGGGGTGAACCAATGTACCACAGGATCTTGGAAATCTCATGTTAAGGGAATAATTATTCAGGTTTTAAAACGATTCCGGCGAGGGGTGGAACTTCTATGTTGATATGTGCGGGCTGGCTGTGCCATGCTCCATCGATACCCTGTATGATTCCGGGGCCTGCATTACTGCCGCCATAAAATTCAGAATCACTGTTTAAAAGTACCGAATAATTCCCTGCTTTTGGAACCCCAAATTTATATGAATTATGAAGAGTGGGGGTAAAATTGAGAATAAAGACAAGAAAGTCTTCGGGGTTTTTGCCCCGTCGCACAAAAGAAAGAATGCTGTTATCGGCATCGCTGATATCGATCCATTCAAAGCCTTCCCAATTGAAATCCACTTCGTGCATGGACGGACTGTCTTTATAGAGGGTATTCAGGTCTTTTACCAGGTTTTGTACTCCTTTGTGGTTTTCCCACTGAAGCAGGTGCCAATCGATAGAGTTTGCTTCCGTCCATTCGCTCCACTGGGCAAACTCATTCCCCATAAAGAGGAGTTTTTTACCCGGATGACCATACATGTAGGTATAGAGTAAACGGAGGTTGGCAAATTTTTGCCAGTCATCACCAGGCATTTTACTGATCAGCGACTGTTTCATGTGAACAACTTCATCATGAGATAATGGAAGAAGAAATTGTTCTGTGAAAGCATATATCATAGAAAATGAGAGCTGATCCTGATGATAACGCCGGTAAATAGGATCTTTCTCGATATAGTCGAGCGTGTCATTCATCCATCCCATATTCCACTTCAGGTCGAAGCCGAGTCCGCCTGAAGATGTAGGGCGGGACACTCCCTGCCAGGAAGTCGATTCTTCAGCCATTGTAAGAACACCCGGATGATAGTCATGGACCAGATCATTGAGCCGTCGCAAAAAATGGATGGCCTCAAGATTTTCCCTGCCACCATATTGATTGGGTATCCACTCGCCTTCTTCTCGGGAATAATCGAGATAAAGCATTGAGGCAACGGCATCAACCCGAAGTCCATCAATGTGAAACTCTTCAAGCCAATAAATAGCGTTCGAGATGAGGAAGTTCATCACTTCACTGCGTCCGAAATTGAAAATGTGCGTTCCCCAGTCTTTATGTTCTCCGGCGCGCGGATCTTCATGTTCGTAGAGTGCAGTACCATCGAACCGTCGAAGTCCGTGCTCATCTTTCGTGAAGTGAGCGGGAACCCAGTCTACAAACACTCCGATCCCTTCCTTGTGACAGGCATCAATAAAATAGCGCAGACCATCAGGGTCGCCAAAGCGACTGGTGGGGGCAAAATATCCGGTAATCTGGTAGCCCCAGGATGGGTCGTAAGGATGCTCGGCGATCGGCATCAGTTCAATATGCGTGAAACCCATCTCTTTCACATATGGAACGAGATCTTCTGCCAGTTCTCGATAGGATAGAAACCCGGGCTCACGGTCGGTGTGCCGTTTCCAGGATCCTGCGTGGACTTCATAAATAGAGATCGGTTGGTCGCCTGACTGTACGTCGGTTCGTTTGTCCAACCAGTTTGTATCATCCCACTTATATGAGCTTTCATACACTTTTGACGCCGTGCCGGGCCTGAGTTCTGAGTAGAATGCATAGGGGTCGGCTTTTTTTAGTGGTGCTTCAGCATATGGAGACTTGATCTCGTATTTATAGAGATCTCCTTCAGTTATAAGAGGAATGAAGATTTCCCATATTCCCTGAGCAGGGTGCCGTCGCATGCAGTGTGTGCGACCGTCCCAGTTATTAAAAGGCCCGATGACGCTCACCCGATCTGCATTTGGGGCCACTACTACAAAGTGTGTGCCTTCAACACCATCAACTTTTTTCCGGTGCGATCCCATCCACTTATATGCATGATGATGGTTTCCTTCACCCCAAAGCTGGAGGTCAAACTCTGAAAGCAGGGAGCCAAAACTATAGGGATCATGAATCTCAAATGTCTCACCTTCCCGGGGTTCTATCAGCAGAGTATAGTCACAGCGGTTTTTTCGCCGCGGAAATACATGCTCAAAAAGGTCGGTGCCTTCAATACGATCTATCTTAGTTGGTTCGTTGCGGGTAGGAATCTTCAGGTAGATGGCCTCTGCATCCGGACGAAATGCGCGAAAGACAAGTTTATCTTTGCCTTTAATTTTTACAGAATGCATGCCAAGAACCGAGAATATGTCTCCGTAAGTTCCGTTGGATATGGCTTGAATTTCTTCGATTTTAAGAGTCGGCTGTTTCACATCTTTTTGATTTGGTTGATAAACGGTCTAGCACTCTGGAAGTTAGCAGGTATTAGCAACTTGTTCTGAAAAGGAACCCAAAGCTTTGGATAAATACAAGTATTAAAGAATGAATGTTGTTCGCTACATAGCAAGCCGTTACCTGTTTTCAAGAAAGCACGTGTCACTGATTTCTATTTTGACGGGCATTAGCATAGGTGGTATCACGATAGGTACGGCTTTATTGATTGTAATTCTATCAGTATTTAATGGTTTTTTTGATGTGATTCAGGGATTCCTGCTTTCATTTGATCCCGACATCAGAATTGAGATGACGGATGGGAGTGCGATGCCTTACAGTCCTTCCGCATTCGATTCGGTAAGGAATCATCCGGATGTGCAAGAGCTAACCCCCTATATAGAAGGTAAAGTGATGCTGGCCTTTAAGGACGGAAATAATGAGGTTGTAACGGCTCGCGGTGTTGAGGCTGGTGGGTATATAAGGCTAAATGAACTAGAAAATAGCGTTAGAAACGGAGTTTTTGATCTTTCAGTAAGAGATGGGAAACCGGGAGTGGTATTGAGTGAGGCTTTGAGTAATCGATACGGTGCCGACCCGGGAACCGAGGCAGCGCTCCTGTCGACAACCGGTATGCGGCGCGCGCTCACACAGTTTTCAGCACCCCCGCACGAGCCGATTTGAGGTTCGGGGAAATTATACGATTCAGCAAATACTCGAGGGAGATGTCATTTACATTGATATTTCCGCAGCTCAGCGTCTTTTCAATATGCGAAGTGAAGTGACTGGTTATGATCTGAAGCTCACAAACACAAATGAGGCGGCTTCAGTAAAAGAGAATCTCCAGGGCATACTCGGGCCTGACTATGAGGTTTCTAGCTGGTATGATCTGCAGCGGCCACTTTATGATGTGATGGCATTCGAAAAGTGGGGGTCTTACATCATTTTAATGCTGATAATTTTTGTAGCAGCACTAAATATCGTGGGGTCGCTCACGATGATTGTCCTGCAAAAACGAAAAGACATTGGCATTTTGAGGTCGATGGGAATGACACAGGCTAACATCAAAAAGGTGTTCCGAATGCAGGGACTTCTCATTGGTCTGATTGGCTGCGGCATTGGCGGCCTGTTAGGGCTTGTCCTGGCGATTGCTCAGCGTGATTTGGAACTTGTTCAACTTTCATCCGCATTTATCATCAGCGCCTACCCGATTTCCATCAACCCATGGGATATTGTATTGGTGATGGGAACTACCATGTTCTTGTGTCTTGCCGCGAGCTGGTACCCATCACTTCGTGCAGCTGCAGTGGAGCCGGCAGATGCGGTCAGGAATGAGTGACGTAGATCGTAGATCAGAGATTATAGATGTGAGATAAGAGATTAGTGATAAATTTGGGTAACCTTCGTTATTCAATAATCCTTGCTCAGTATTCTGCGGTTTCTTCTGACTATCGAATATCGAGCAAGGAATGCAGAATGTCGAAGGATTTGTGCACCAATTACATTTATTGTCATCGCGGGCCTGACCCGCGATCTCCTGTCCTCGCAACTGTACGACCAGAGCCATTGGCAGGATGTACAGATTGATCATGAATGGGAGGTCCCGGCTCGGGGCCGGGATGACTTCAAGTGAATCATCATCGTGTCAACCTCATCGCGGGCCTGACCCGCGATCTCCTGTCTTTGTAAA
>P_1C_Sed_2_UnCtyDRAFT_1000003_pt1 | contig 62554 bp, 51 predicted proteins | sample Pon1CUnioCityCA_4_FD_10229 | JGI IMG/M metagenome (IMG submission 10229) | reverse complement strand
TGGCGCTTTAGCTTTGATACCCAAACCGGACGCCTTTGGGCCGGTGATGTAGGCCAGAGCAGTTACGAAGAAATAAACATCATTGAGTCAGGCAACAATTATGGATGGAATATCATGGAAGGGACCAGCTGCTATGAGCCTTCAAGCGGATGCGATGAATCGGGGCTGACCATGCCCGTTTGGGAATACGGGCGCGATGAAGGTATTTCGGTCACAGGGGGATACGTTTATCGCGGACCTACACTGGAAAGTCTGACCGGATTATATATTTATGGAGATTACGGATCCGGCAAAATATGGGCGTTCGACAATTCTGATTCAGAAAATTCCTCTAACACCGAACTCTTACAGGCAGATTTTTCTATCCCTACGTTCGGTGTAGATGCTGAAAATGAACTCTACATCTGTGGATTTAACGGAAACATCTATCAGCTGGAAGAAGTTGCTGAATAGCACTTTTCAAATTGCTCAAGCGGTACTGCTCAATCAGTTAAATAGGTAGTAATCAATTCCAATATTCGCCTGTAGATTTCTGCTATCTGCTTTAAAGAGGCGATCACTTTCCCAGTCATATCCTATCTCAGTAAACAGTCCAACGGAATTGGTGAGTCGTATTGCTAAACCGGCACGTAATCCAAATCGAACTCGGAAGCCGTAATCTTCTGTAGTATTCGACAATGTCCCAAGAGCCAGATTATTTCCAAATAGTGAATTTAATTGGACGTATGGCTGCAGGCGATCAGTTTTGAATGGATACCCTCGTATAATTGGACCCACGCCCCAACTACCTATTCCAAAATTAGCGTTTTGCCCATCTGTAAAAAAGCTGGTTACCACTTGGTAACCTACTCCCAGACGTGGAAACATCGTACGCACATTACGATAAACTAACTCAAGCTCCGAACTGCCGCCAAAGCTTAATGAATCGGCATTGCCTTTATAATGCAGATCACTGAGCCAGTGGGTATTGGCCGTCAACCCATGAATCCCTACATCATAATTTAAGGGGCGAATCCCGTTATTGTCTGCAGATGAACTTTGTGATTGAGCATAAATAACATTAGAAATAACACTTGCAGATAAAACTAATATCAATGCAGATGTTAGAATCTTGCAAGATTGTACAAATACCTTCTTATTCATTGTGCGTTAATTTATTACGATATACAATTAAAACGGACATTCAATGGCGTCTAAAATTGCCCAATTAATTAAACAGTTACAATAACTGAATTAAATCTTTAATGTTGCCTGTTACAGGTTGTATAAAACCCATTTATCTAATTTTTAAATTTCAACNAATTGGATATACGTGCTTAAACTGATATACTATTTTTATAAACGAATTTTGATAAGATTCACCTGTTGATCAAACTCCTTTTATTGATATACCNATGCTTAANAAGCTACCGACCGTTCTGCTTATTTTTATTTTTCTGCTGCCCTTGTTGGGAGTTTCTCAGTCACAGCAAACCGATTATTTCCCCAACCGGCTTATAATAAAGTATGAATCCGACCAAAAACTGCAACAGATTCAGAGTAAAATTGGAACCAATCCAAAAGTAGCAGTACAGCAACTGCTCAACCGGTATGGTGCGCAGATTAGTCGTCCACTTCTTTCATCAAAAACTCAGCAGCTGGTTAAAGCTCAACGCTTACCCGCAGCAAATGATGTCCTACGCATCAAAGAGGTGGTCTTTAGCCATCACATTGATCCAGCACAGCTTGCTTCCAAAATAAACAGGATGCCCGGCGTTGCCTATGCCGAACCCAAGTACTTGAGATATATGAGTGCCAAGCCTAATGATCCTGATATACAGAAGTTTGTCGAGGCCCATAATTTTACCGACGCCTGGGATGTAAGTCAGGGTTCTAAAGATATAATCGTTGCTGTTGTCGATGGGGGCGTTGATTATACCCACACTGAGCTGAATGAGAACCTTTGGATAAACCAAGAGGAAATACCGCCCACCGTCTTTACTCAAGCTGATGAAAACGGGGACGGGGAAGTCACCGCTTCAGAAATACGGTCTTACCTTCAGGAAGACGGAACTGACCATAATGGCGATGGGGAAATCACCCTTGAAGATGCACTACATGATGATTCCGATTTCACAGACAATATTGATAATGACAATAACGAATTTACCGATGACCTTTTTGGTTGGGATTTCTGGGAGTCTGGCAGTAACACCCAAAACATCACACAAGACAACAATCCTATCCATAATGCTACTGATCACGGCACCCATGTAACCGGCATTGCTGCAGCAAAAACGAATAACGGCGAAGGAGTTGCTGCCGCCGCTTACAATGCCACCTATATGCCTATAAAAGCCGGAGGTGCCCCCAACTTTGCCGACGTTGTAGGCTTTGGTTATGATGGCATTTTGTATGCAGCTAATAACGGGGCTGATATCATAAACTGTAGCTGGAGTGGTGGGTCAGCATCAGAAGCCGAGGAAGATGTCATAAATCTTGCCACCCAAATGGGGGCACTGGTCATTGCTGCTGCCGGTAACGATGTAAGCAGAACGTCTTATCCCGCCCGTTACGACAAAGCACTTGCTGTGGGTTCGGTAGAACCAAACGACAATCGGTCTTCATATTCTAATTTTGGATACAATCTGGATGTATTAGCTACGGGTACGGATATTCTCAGCACCTCCTATAATAATGATTACATTTCTAACACCGGTACCTCGATGTCTACACCTGTAGTCAGCGGGCTTGCAGTATTAGTTAAAGATCTGAATCCCAACTGGGGCCCCGAGCGCATTGGCATGCAAATCCGGGCATCTGCTAATTATATAGATGATTCAAACCCCAACCTCGAAAATCAGCTTGGCCACGGTTCCATTGACGCCTCCCGGGCAGTAAATACCAATCTGCCGGGCTTAAAAGTAGTATCACAAAAATTTATTAACAGTGAGGGAAATAAACTATCTCTGGGCGAAGAAGGAACTATTGAAGTAACCATCACCAATGTAGGTAACACAACATCCAGCCTCGAACTGGAGCTTTTATCCTTAAATGATAGTGAGGTTCAACTGGATAACTCACTGCAACAATTAGGAAGTTTTGCTACCGGCGACACTGCTGATTTAAGTTTTCCAATTACCATTGCAAGCGACTTTGAACTTACAGAAATACCCACTTTCCGCTTAGAGTTTCGCGATAATAGCCTGGATTACAATGATTTTAATGCCCTTGTCTATGAAGACATGTTTTTTGATATCATAGCCGGTAATAATGTAAAAACTTCTTTTGGCGCTGAGGGTACATTTGGCTTTTCTGATCCCATGGCCGGTCGTGGCGGGGTTGGCTTTATTCCGCGCTACCCCGACGGTACAGGTGGATACCAAGAAGGCGACAACCTGTTATTCGAGGGAGGACTTATTATGAAGTTTAATGAAGAACTGTTTGACGCTGTCCGCACCTCTAACGGGCGTGTTTCTCGTGATTTTCTACCTCAAGATGCCGTCTCCATTTTACCTACTGAGGATGGAAATGGATTAATTGGCACCACCCAATTTACTACCTTAAATGATAGTTCCAGGCGGGCTTCTATCAAATTGGAGACATTTGCTTACGATGATCCTGCCATAAATAAGGTAGTGTATGTAAAATATACCATCAGCAATCCGTCACAATATATGACGATGAAAAATATGTATATTGGGCTGTTCAATGACTGGGATATCGGGAGTAATGCAGGAAATAATAGTATTGCATTTAGTGAAAACGACAGTTTGCTTTATATCTCTGATGCCTCCTCGTCAAGCACGCAACCAACCGTTGCCGTTGCACATCTGGGCCCGATTTCAGGCGCTCTTGCCATTGATAATGCAGTAGAAAGTACGCAGGATTCAGTCACTTTTGGCATTTATGACGGTTTTTCAGATGGAGAAAAAGAATCCTCACTGAAAGCCGGTACCGTTCGCACTAATGTACAAAACACGGATGTTTCCGCCGTTACCAGTTCGGGACCATATACGTTAAATCCTGGTGCTGATATAATAGTCGGTTTTGTTTATGCTTTTGGGAATGATTTAAATGAACTTCGCGATCAAATTTCTGAAGCCCGGTCACGTAATCTTTTTGAAGTCTCACCCACAGGGCGGGCTACGGCAGATGAAATTCCTCAGCAAACTAAGCTATTTCAAAATTATCCGAATCCTTTTAATCAAGAAACCGAGATTCATTTTGATCTCAACCAGGATTCACATGTGACACTCACCGTGTTTGACGTGCTGGGAAGAAAAGTTCGTCAGTTAGCTGACACCAACTTAGATGCAGGTGCTCATTTTCTAACGCTAAATGCCCGTAATTTAAGCAGTGGGGTTTATTTTATTCGGCTCGAAACCGATCATGGCTCTCAAACCATTCCTATAACAAAAATAAAAGCCCTTTAACGCATTATCTGTTTTTATATAAAGCTCCGTAATCCAGCCTTTCTTATTATATCTTAAAGTCCTCAAGAACCACCCATAAAATTGATAATAGCTTTTAGTATTTAAACATGAAAACCAACCTGCGAAATGTCCCCCATTTTCGAGCGCCTGCTTGGTGTTTCAATGGACATGTCCATACCATCGCCCGATCATTATTTGGAGAAACCGAACAACCTCCATCAAATCGTATCGAGATTCCGACTCCTGACGATGACTTTTTGGAGCTTGACTGCCACATTCAAACAGAATCTGATGCCATAATCATCCTCTTTCACGGACTCGAAGGCTCTACCGACCGATATTATATGGTCGAGGTCATGGAAAACCTTATAAATAAAGGATATTCGGTAGTGGCAGTAAACTTCAGGAGCTGCGGCTCAAAGCTCAATAATCAGCCGCGGTTTTATCATTCCGGGGAAACACGGGATTATCAAACCGTTTTTAAATGGGTTAAACAAAAATACCCTGACAAAAAAATTGGAGCAGTAGGTTTTTCCCTGGGCGGTAATGCCTTNACAAAATACCTTGGAGAAAGCGGCAAAAGCAGCTTAGTCGATACGGCTGTTGCTGTATCCGTCCCATATGATTTGCGACTCGGCTCCATCATACTCTCAAAAGGCTTTCACCGCATTTACGAATACCGTTTTCTTCGAACATTAGGTGAAAAGCTCAACAAAAAAAGAAAACAATTCCCAAAGCTGCCTGAATTCTCAGGCTCTACCATATATGAATTTGACGATCAGATTACTGCTCCCATTCACGGTTTTGAAAGTGCGGAAGAGTATTATAAGCAATGCTCGGCTCGTCAATTCGTAGAAGATATCAAGATTGACACATTGCTGATTCACAGCAAAAATGACCCGCTTTGCCCCATTGAAGCGATGCCTTTGGCTAAGGTTAACCAAAATCCATCTACCGATTATATTATTACTGATGAGGGAGGACACGTTGGGTTTTGGAGCAAGCCCCGAGGATGGCTCAACTTTGTGATAGAGAACTATTTGAGTAGCAATTTATAAAATCTGCTTATCACAGGTATTGATATTTTCATAGAACTGTCCTTGGGTACCTTTTGTTAAAAGCTGTATTTTAACAGGCAATATTTTCAAACATATTATAAAACTCATATGGTTATCATTGTTGGGGCTGGCCCTATTGGATTGGCCACCGCTATTGAACTGAAACGAAGAAACATTCCCTCAAAAATTATAGAACGAGGCTGTCTGGTTAACAGCATCTTTCATTATCCCAAAGATATGACCTTTTTCTCAACCTCAGAACGGTTAGAGATTGGTGATGTCCCCTTCATCTCTCACAATCCAAAACCAACACGCCGCGAAGCACTCGAATATTATCGTCGGGCTGCTGAGAGTTACAATTTGGATATTCATCTATATGAGGAAGTACAGGATATTTACGGTCAGGATCAGTCGTTTACTGTCAAAACTGATAAAAACAGCTATGACGCTTCTAAAGTAGTGGTTGCCACCGGGTTTTACGATGTCCCGAAAATGATGAACATTCCGGGCGAAGAACTGGACAAGGTTCGACATTATTATGACGAAGCCCATGCTTACGCCTGGCAGGATATACTGGTCATTGGAGGCGGCAATTCGGCTGTGGATGCAGCGCTGGAAACATATCGTGCTCATGCAAATGTGACATTAGCTGTTCGCGATTCACAAATTAAAGAATCGGTGAAATATTGGGTCAAACCTGATATCCAAAACCGAATTAAAAACGGAGAGATTACCGGCTACTTTAATACCGAGGTGAAAGAAATCAAGCAACATGAAGTGGTTTTGGATACCCCAAACGGCACCAAAACCATTGCCAATGATTTTGTGCTTGCCATGACCGGTTATAAACCAAATTTTGAATTAATGAAAAGCCTTGGGATTGACCTCACTGATGATGCAGATAAAATGCCCGTATACGATGAGAAGACACTCGAGACCAATCGCCGGGGAATGTATGTAGCCGGTGTAGTCTGCGGAGGAATGGATACCAGCAAGTTATTCATTGAGAATACCCGGGTCCATGCCGAACATATCGCCACTGATATCCAAAAAAAGATAGGGTAAAAAAAGAGAGGGTAAGCGACCTACATCACGCCGCTACAACCTCCTACCGCTGCTACCTTCCGGTCCTGACGGAGTTCAGAGGGAGCTGGCTGCGTAGGGCCTACCCTCGAAGGTCAAAGATACGATTTTTCACCGGTATTTGGCAAACAAAATTGACTTAAAAATATTAGTTTGACCTCTTCACAGAAACGCCGTCCCGGTCCTCATGAGGAGGATTTTCCTTTATCCCTTCACGATAGCTAAGATATACCCAAAAGTGATTAGTACGAGGTAAGAAATTACTGTTCGGAACAAAGCTTTCCGACATTTGTTATTCAATTAATATCTCGTGATGTTTAAATATTAATTAAATGACTTGGAACATTTGCTCCAATCTAAAGTATGAAGCAGTGTTATCAGGGTGATGTGGTTTTTCGCAGAAATGCAAAACAAAAAGTGGAGCTACGGGGACTTGAACCCCGGACCTCTTGCATGCCATGCAAGCGCTCTAGCCAACTGAGCTATAGCCCCATTTAAGAGTCGATAAATATAAAGAAATTTTGTCGGAAGTTACACCCATTTATAAGATTAACTTTATTTTGTTTTTGATTATATTAGATAACATATTGTAGCTAATAGTTTTAACAGGTATTTATAATTCTTCTGGAAAACTCTATCTTATAACTTATCACAAATCAACTTTTAACCTATACTCGTAACACGATGATTAACAAACAATTAATACTACTTCTCTCTTCCGTGTTTCTTGGGATGGCATTGCTTACCAGCTGTGCCGGCACCGAAGAACTTAGAGCCCCTTCCGACCGTGATTTAGAATATCTTCAATCATTAGATGAAGAGACCCTTCGTTCTCTTGATACTGATGATGATGGTCTTAGTGATTGGGCGGAAATGAATGAACATAACACTAGTCCACTAAATGCTGACAGTGATGATGACGGCCTCACAGATGCCGAAGAAATAAATGAATATGAAACCGATGCAAACAATGCCGACACTGATGGAGATGGTCTTGAAGACGGCGAAGAAGTTAACTCCTTCGAAACCGACCCGATGGAAGAAGATTCTGACGGCGATGGCTTAACTGATGGTGAGGAAGTTAACAACTACAATACCGACCCACTAAGTGCCGACAGTGACGGTGACGGACTCTCGGATGCAGAGGAAGTTAATGAGTACAATACTGATCCTAACAATGCTGATTCTGACGGTAACGGTTTTACCGACGGTCAGGAAGTTGAAATGGGAACAAATCCCAATGACAGCAACGATCCTCCCTTCTTGAAGAAAGGCGATCTCGGAACTGTTAATTTCGACTTTGATAAGTCAAACATTGATGAGACCGCTGCTCGTATCTTGAACGAAAACATCAAGAAGCTGATGAATTCTTCCAAGTTCCGAATTCGTATTGATGCTTATACTGACCACGTTGGTGGCGATCAATATAACTTGCGCTTGAGTAAGCGACGAGCAGAATCCGTCAAACAGTTTTACATTGAAAATGGCGTTTCTGAAAATCGCGTTGAATCTCGCGGATTAGGAAAAGCGCCCCAACCATGTATGGATCAAACGGAAGAATTAGGCTGCCGTAAAAACCGACGTGCAGAATCACATCCGTTGAATCCTTATCAATATGAGCCAAGTAACTAAGGCTTAAAGGAAAAATAAATTATTAAAGGCGATCTCTTCTCGAGATCGCCTTTTTTATTTTACAGAAATATTGGTGCATGTAGTTCACTATCCTTCTGCATCAACAGTACTAATATGTACGGTTATTTCTTTTTGACGCTCCTCAAATTCCCGTTTCATACCTTCTTTGACACCTGTCATAACGTAATCGACAAAGTACTCTTGTATAGTAGATAATGCCGCAATTCTAATTCCTTCATGGCTAACCCTATCTGTTTAATTGGGTAATTATTTAATAATCCTTCACGTTTCTTTTTTAAAATTTATAAAAGAATAGAAAAACCAGCGATTTTGTAAAATACCCTCTTGGATAAGGTTTTCCCTTACAGCTATGTAAGTATTGCTCCTGCAATACATTACAAGGATTCAGCACGTCTTAACACCATTTAAACACCCACCTTTTACTAAAACAACCCCAATAAATACTACTACATCATGAAAAAACTACTTTTAGTAACGTTGATAATATTCGTAAGCTCACCTCTTTTGTTTGCTCAACAAACGGGACAGCAAAAAATGCATCAACAGATGCAGGAAATGCAAAAAATGACCCAGAGAATGAATGATCTTCTGGAACGTACGCAAAGAATGAATCAAGAAATGAATCGACAAATGAAGCAACTGCAAGATGAGCAAGTAAAAAATCAATACCGGATGATGTACCGATTTAACGAGCAGTTACATATGGCACTCGGTAACATGAAAAATGCTGCAGAACGCTGTGATTTGATGATGCAAAACAAAGAGATGATGCGCAACAAAGAAATGCAGCAAGAAATGGAGCGACTCCAAAAACATCTCGGCGAAATGTCAACTCAGGCAGAAGATGCTGTGCAANCAATGGAACGATTAACAAAACGNATCCAACAACAAAAAACAGCACAGATAGACGATAATGACTAACATTGGTTTCATATGGAAGTCCTTTAAATTTGGGCTGATTATAGTCGGGTTACTCATTTGGGCAAGCCTCAAAACTGCAAGTGCTCAAGTTATTCGGTATAACGGCTCTTTTCAATACGCTACCGGTTCATACTACTTTACAGAACGAACCGGTAGCTTTTATTTTAGTAACGGAATAAGTATATCAGGAGATAAAAGCAGTATTTCACTTTCCATACCCTTTATTGCTCAAAACACTCCGTGGGTTTCGAATGTAGGTACAGGGATACTACCCACAGGCGGACCTAAAAACAGCATGGTTGGGGATAGCTCAAGCGGAGGTAAGAGAAGAGGAAATAGAAACATTGACCTGGGCACCTCTGACACATTGAGCTATACTGAAACCAATTTTGGCGATCCGTCCTTGTCTGCATCCATCGAAGTTTTATCGACAAAGGATCAAAAAACAACCATAAGCGCTAATGGAGGTATAAAGCTGCCGCTTGCTAATCCTCAAAAGGGCTTTGGAACAGGAGAATGGGATTGGGGGGGCGGACTTTCATGGTCGCAACATATTAGTTCAAAAACTATGTTACTTACCAGCGGTATGTTCTGGAAATTAGGCGATATGGATGATCTCGATTTCAATAATATTATAACTTACAGTGCAGCTTTGGGGCAATCCTTTAGTAACGGCAAATGGATGGCGATCATATCATTCTCTGGCACAACACAAATTATAGATAATATTGATCCCCCTCTTACTTTGGGGAGCGGAGTAAACATGCAAGCATCTGATAAAGTGAGCTTAAACTCCAATCTTAGCATTGGATTAACTGAATCGGCATCAGATGTTAGTATAGGCGTAGGATGGAGCCTAAAACTATAACTATAGCAAAATAACCTATTATGAAACGACTAATTATAAATTTCATCTTACTTTTTGTGATCGCCCCCCTAATAATGACCGCTTTGGGCCAAAAGCGATCCGGCAAAAACATGACAAAGCAAAAGTATCATCAGCCATTTAACCCCTCAACCTTAGAAACCATAGAGGGCGAAGTCCTAAATATTACCTATCACCCCAGTAAATCAAATGCGGATTCAATGGGGGTACATATGACCGTAAAAACCGACAACGAAACCATACCCGTCCACCTTGGACCAACTTGGTATTTAGAACAACAAGAAGAACTTAAGAAGGGTGACCGGGTTGCAATAACAGGTTCGCGCATTACATTTAAAAACAAACCTGCGATTATAGCAGCTGAAATAACACGCGGTCAAATGACGCTTCAATTACGCAATAAGAGAGGAATCCCCATGTGGAAAGGATGGCGACAGAATAAAAGAATGAATCAATGATCCACAATAGCTTATAGCTAAATCAATAGGGAAAGATTAATCTAACGTCAGTTCGATAGAAGGGGATTGATCAAAATAAAAGCTGCTCTTAAAATCCCTCCTTGAGGAGGGTGGGCCGATTCAGCCTATTTTTTGGCCGAATTGGGTCGGGAGGTGTTTTCTAAGGCGTTAAACACCCCTCCATCAAGGGGAGACTTTTTAGTGTTGATATTGTATGTCGAACTCATGTTAATCTTATACATCAAAAAAGAGTCCCCGCAGTATTTTACTGCGAGGATCTAAAATCAACCAAATTCAAAATACTTATTTACAAGCTCCAGCTTACTGTTCCAACAGCCCAGCGGCCGGGCATTTGAGCACCAAGCACATCTTGGTTCTCTTTGTCAAATATATTATCAACCTGTATACCAAACGCTATCTGTTGTGTAATCTCATAATTGAGCTTCACATTCCACAAACTATATACAGATGATCTGGACGCATTAATATTGGCGTTCTGCGTTGCCTGTCGTTTTTTCCATACAGTACTTACTGAACCCTCTACCGACCCATGGCTGACGCTGACAATTCCATTTACCAAGTGTCGTGCATAATTAGATATATACTTGGAGGCTACATCTTCATCGCCATAAAAGTCAGTAAAGGCATACCCCAAAGTACCGTTAAACAGCCAATTATTGCCTAAATTTTGACTTATAGTAATCTCCGTTTCCAGTCCGGCAGTAGTTACATTATTAATGTTTTGGGCATACAGGTAATTTCCACCTAACTGTAGATTCTCATCATTACGAATTTGATTTGTATTCGTCAATGCATAATCAATCAGGCTCGTTGACTCTCGAACAAATCCTGTTGCTGAAAACCGTACATTTTTCCAGGGAAACAGATCCACACCGGTTTCGCCCGACCATGACCGCTCGGCTTGCAGCCAAGGATTCCCGAGATTACGTCCTTCCGCTAATGGACCTGCTAAATTCGTCGAAATAAATCGTTCGGTAAAGCTGGGAGCACGAACACTTCTTCCACCTGATGCACGTAAAATCCATCGTTCTTTCTGATATGAAAAGCTAAGTTGAGGCATCAGCTCTGTACCATAATTCTCATCGTAATCTAATCGCAAACTTCCCGACACCGTAAATGGATTAGTGGGTTGCCACTGTAGCATTGTAAAGCCGGCATAGTGCCAGTTATTATGATCCCCGCGATCGGTACTGCGAATTCGCCGGTTATCCAGCTGTGCACCAAAGCTCATGTCCCATCCCGGTGCCAATTTTCTATATTGGTACATCTGCAGTGAACCAAGTGTAGTGGTATGCTTATTTGCGGACACATTAGGGTTAAAGACATATTCATCGCTATTTCTTTTGAATGAACCCTTTATTGTTGTGATACTATTTTCGGATGATCGTTTCACTCGCATCTGGTTCCACCACGCTGATACTGTNTCTGTAGCATCATCAAATGGACTCGCGGTATAGAAATAGCGAGCATTAAAGTCACGATAATCGTATCCTGTACGGAGCGCTAAGTCCCAGTTATTGTTTAGTTTTACGCCACCGGATATTGATCCATTGGCAATATTAAACCGGTTTTTATAATTGTTAGCTAACTTCTGTCCGGGACTTTGATGCCACATACCTCCACCCGCTAGGCGATAGTTTTGGTTGCTGTGATAAAAACCGCCTCGTCCCATCTTGAGATCATTTTGTCCATAGCCACCTTTAAGGCGAGCATTGGTCTTCTCCTCATTTGACTGATTTCCAAAAGTATGGGTAATAATATTGATCACACCACCCACCGCATCAGCACCATATTGTGCCGCGGCCGGACCGTGGAGAACTTCAATACGCTGTATTTCTGCCGGAGCCACCGGAATATTTGAATTGAAATGAGCTGTCAGGGGATCATTAATTCGCATCCCATCAACCAAGACCAGCACCTGTGAAAAGGTACTACCGCGAAGGCTAAAATCTGATTGTACGCCAAAAGCACCGCGTGACTGTACCTCAACACCCGGTATATAACGGAGCATCTCATCGGGCGTATGGGCAGGAGTATCCTCAATCATTTGATCTGAAATAGTAGTGATATTTCTCCCAGAACCCGCAGCAGTTTGGGGGACTCGGCTGGAAGAGATCACCACCTCTTTAGAGACTACCAAGGTATCAAGAGTTTCAGCCTCTTGCGCTTGGCTACTATTACATACACCCAATACCAAAAATAGGCCGGCAAATATTGATAAGAATATAGTTGATATAGCAATCCTATTAGATAAGTCCATTTTTCTAGAGAGATTTATTTGATAGATCCTTTTTAAATGATGCTGAAGATATTAGGGCAAATACTTCATTAAAAGAAAAATCTCTTTTGTTTCATACCAAAGAAAAACCCCGATGAGGTTATCTCACCGGGGTTCAAATGTCAAATAGCACAATTCTAAACGATCAGTAACTGCCGAACCATTCCAAAATATGTGCAACTTTGCTCATCAAATTGCTCGGGCGACTGGCGATGCCATGTCCCGAGCCTGGAATACGTACCATTGCTGACTCTACTTTCTGTAACTGCAATGCCCTGTAATATTGCTCAGTTTCAGACATTGGAGTGCGGTAATCCTCCTCTCCTGTCAGTAGCATTGTCGGTGTTGACACATTACCCACTAACGAAATGGGAGAACGATCCATATAGTGGTCACGATTTTCCCATGGGAAACCCGGGAACCAATATTTATGATAAGAAGATCCATCCGACGTCAACACAAAACTATACCAGTTGATGACAGGCTTTGCTACTACTGCAGCATTAAAACGATCCGTCTTACCAATCGCCCAAGCCGAAAGTACCCCGCCTCCACTTCCACCTGTGATATACAAACTATCAGCATCGACGTAACCTTCTTTAATTACTGCATCAACACCCGACATTAAATCGTCGTGGTCTTCACTGGGATAATTATGGTGAATATAATTTCCAAAAGCCTTTCCGTAGCTTGTACTGCCACGGGGATTAGTATAAATGACTACATAACCTTTCGCAGCCATTAACTGTAGCTCAGCTGTAAATCGGTCACCGTAATTGGTATGTGGGCCACCGTGAATTTCAAGAATAAGCGGATATTTTTTATCAGGATTAAAATTTGGCGGCTTGATAATCCATCCTTGAATCTGCTTACCATCATATGACGATTTATACCAAATTTCTTCGACCTCCCCAAGCCTTTTATGACCAAATAGATCTTCATTTACGTTTGTTAATCGATTCATATTGCCGTCTTGATCGGTTACGGCCACATCTCCAGGGTGGTATGGCGTAGCATAGGTGTAAGCTATATGTCCACTCGATGACACAGTATAAGATCCACTTCCATAAGGTCGTCCGATTGTCGTTCCACCGCGATCATCTGCCACTTTTTGAATCTCATCATCTTCATTCAAAGATATAAAACCGATCTTGCCATTGCCTTCATCATCATATTGCAGGTACAATCCATCTTTTGACCACTGCAGGTTACTTACGCTCCGATCAAAATTATCTGTCAGCACTCGTTTTCCAGAACCATTGGCATTCATTATATAGGCATTGCTTAGCTGGTAGCTGTCCATATTATCATCGTACCCCAGATAGGCAATCTTACTACCATCTGGTGAAACCACAGCCCCATAATCCGGACCGCGTCGATCGGTAAGCTGTGTCGTTTCTCCGTCATCAACCGAAACTTTGTAGAGTTCAGTATCTCGCTCGTTGTACTGCCAATCTTCTTTTCGGTTGGCCGAGATTATCAAATGCTCTCCATCAGCGGTCCATTCAGGTGAATTATGATTATATTCGCCTTCCGTAATCTGCCGCGGGGTTCCTCCATCGGCGGGAATCACGAATACATGCGTAAAACCATCTTTTACAAATCCAGAAGAACCATCCCGTCGGTATTCCAGATCGTCGATCACATTAGCAGGTTCCGCCCAATCGGCTCCATTGGGTTTGCCGGGTAACGAAACCAACGGCTTTTCATCGCGGGGAACAAACATCGTAAAAGCTAGATATTTGCCATCCGGCGACCAACTGATTGAACTCGGAGAATGTGTCAGATTGGTAATCTTAGCCATTTCACCAGTATCCATCCACCGCATGTATAGTTCACTGGATCCACTTTTAGTAGATGCGAACAACAGCCGATCTCCACTAGGCGACCATCGCGGTGAAAAGTTGTTATTATTGCCCGATGTCAACGGACGGTGACGACTGCCATCTGAATTAACAATCCACAAATTTGATCGGCGTCGATCATCCATGATATCCATAAAATTTCGCTGATAGACAATTCGCTCACCGTCAGGAGAAATACGCGTATCAGAGACATACTCCAAATCAAATATATTCTCAAGGTTCAAAACATCTGATTGGGCTTTTGCATCTATTGAAAACACAAAAGCAAAGATCGCTAATAAAAATAAATAACGTCTATTTTTCATGATCTTATATTATTAATATGAGTTTTTATTGCATGGGAGCGTTCCTAATCTCTAATCAATCCCGAGGGATAAGATACCACACTTTCGTGCCCGTCTTTTCCGACTGCTGATACTCCAAACAGGTAGTTGTCGATAACTATATTTTCAAGCGTAAACTCACTAACATCNCCCACATATCGCTGACTTTTCCAAAGCGGCTTCGAAGTTGGACGCCAGTAAATTTTGTATCCCTTAACAAGATCACTGTCAGACTTTTCCCAACGCAAGGTAGTTGAAGGCTGTACGGCTCCACCAATTTCTACATTTTTGGGCTTTGGTGGTGCTTTGGCTAATGAGGCCATCGCTACTGCATTTACAGCCGTTAACTTTTTGGCATAATCGAAATTAACATGCTCAATCACATCTCCATATTCGATATCGTCCTCGGTGCGAATATCCTGGTGTTGCTGAGTATAATTTTCATGAGCTTCCATAATACGAACCCCGGCAAAACCGGCTTCATTAAACGGTCGATGATGCCCGCCACGACCGAAGCGATCTAAACGATAAATCAACATAGGATCCATCCGGGGCATATAAAGCTCGGTGGTCTCGTAAATATAGCGAGCCAATTGACGAGATATTCCATCGTTTTCACCACCGAAAAAGCGCTTCATCTGCAACTCGCGTTCGGTAGCCTGAGAAGAGTAGGGCTCTGAAAATATGCGAAACTCACGGTTATCAATGACCCCATCAACACCCCGAATATTGCCAATCATATCATTATTTAGCACACCAACAATATCCCAACCTTCTTCTTTGGCCATCTCCGCCATATGTCGTCCGCCATAAAGGCCCTGCTCTTCACCAGACAATCCGGCGAAAATAATACTGCTTTCAAACTCATAATCTGATAAGACCCGTGCCGCTTCGATTGCCCCTGCCATACCGGAGGCATTATCGTTAGCACCCGGTGCATCAATAGTATCATTCATTACGTCCGAAGCCCGACTATCAATATCACCGCTCATAATCACATAACGATTTGGATGTGTTTTGCCTTTCAAAACAGCATATACATTTACTACCCACGTATCTTCGTCAATACGACTTTCAGGATCGGCCTCGACCAACGTGCGCTGCTCATGTACTTCCAGACATCCGCCGCACTGTTCACTAATCTTTTCAAACTCTTCTTTGATCCATCTCCGCGCGGCACCGATACCACGCGTATCCGAAGTGGTATCCGACATTGTATGACGAGTTCCAAAACCGGCCAGCGTTCGGATATCTGATTCCAGCCGATCGGCACTTACTTTATCAATAATATCGTACATCTGTGGATCGATCTTAAGATCCTGTCCCTGAGCTGCATGTGAATAGACTAAAAACAGCATCAATGGGAAGAGCAAAAAACGTTTCATAATCGAAGAGATTTAGTTAGATATTTTGAAATAACATAGCGTAACATTTTTCCCAACTTACAGAATTCGAACTTTTATGCGAATTGGTTTTACAAATTAATACTTTTGGAATCTGATAATCATCAAATAACAGCCAAAACACTCTCGAAGTCTTGCCGATTTTATGCTGAAAAAGGAGAACAAATATTCATCTTCTGATGATGATTCCCAACAGATATCAAGCAAAGAATTGCTGTTTCTCTCTGTTATCTCCGGGATTACATACCTGTTTCTGACTTTCCTTATTTTTCGCTACATACACAATGAAAGCTTGATTAACGCTTTTAGACATGGCTATTCTACATTAAGGCAGCTTATTATCGGGATTGGAGCGGGTGGTGCTGCCGCAGTAGTAATTGCCTTCATTATAAATCGTCCTCCGGTTTCAGAAGTCTTACATGATTTCTATATCGTTGATATGGTTTCAAAGCTAAAGCTTTCCAATTTTGATCGCATTCAACTCTCAGCATTTGCCGGGGTGGGTGAAGAACTTCTTTTCCGTGGAGCTATACAACCATTGCTCGGTATTTGGATTACCTCACTTATTTTCATCGGTATCCACGGTTATTTTAAATTCAAATCGGCGGGACACATATTATTTGGGCTTACCATGTTCGCACTCAGCATGCTGCTGGGCTTTCTCTTTGAATATTACGGCTTAATTGCAGCCATGAGTGCCCATGCGGTATATGATCTCTTCATGTTGCGTATAGTACAAGTTAAAAAATAGAACCTTACTTAATTAGCAATAACAACCCATACTAAAGCCTCACGATAAATTTCATATTAATTTTTTAAAAGATCATCTACATATGATGATCTCGTCCCCGAATTCTCAATTATCCATTTCGGAAAATCAGGCCCCAATCGTCTCCGTTCTTCCAAGCCTTGCCAACATACGTTCCATAGACCATAATCTCCTCCCATTCATCGGGGGTAATATCGATCGGTTCATAGGAAGGGTTTTCCGGTTGCAAGGTAATACCATCCTCTCTCTTTCGAATGGTCTTTAAGGTAGTTTCTCCCCGGTAACGAATGGCCCCAATTTCCCCATCTTTTGGCTCACGGGGATCAATAATAATATAATCACCGTCACGAATATCAGCATCAATCATGCTTTCGCCATCAACAATCAAGGCAAAGTAGTGATCGGATTTTTCAGGATGAATTTCTACCGGAAGGTGCCCGAGATTCTCGCTGATAGCCTCGTGCATAGCTCCTGCTGAAATGCGTCCCTTAACAGGGATACCAGGATAAAACCCACTGAGCTCGTTCCGCTTTGCCGGATGGATCTCGTAATTTCCGCGGCCCTGCCTGGTCAAGTAGTTCTTCTTGGTAAGCGCCTGAAGGTGCTGGTAGATACTGTTAGAGGAGCTATACCCAAACTCTTGCTGCATATTTTCATAACTGGGAAATTGATCAAAGTCTTCGTAAAAGCTTAAAATATATTCCCAAAGTTGTCGCTGTTTATCTGTAAGTGATTTCATAGGAACTAATTATACAATATATATGAATAAATGCATGAAATAAAATAATAAACATGAAAAGAAATTTTGTAAGGATTTGCTTTCTCAATGGTCTTACTAACAGATAAGCCGTTGAATAATATCAAGAGAGAGTAGTTTTTAAGTCCGCCTTAGTCGGCGGACTTTTTTTATTGCTTAAACTAAAGAATACGATCCTCATCACTTAAGTCTGGAACCGTTCCCCGGTAACCAAATATCCATTTAACTAATTTCACCATCCAAGTCGCCTGACTCTGAACATACCACTGGTCGGCTGCCCTTCGTACACCAAGTCCATAGGTGGGATACGGATGAATAGTATCAGAAATATTTCTGAGTGTGATCCCATTCCGCATCGCCAGAGCATATTCTCCAATAAGATCTCCGGCTTGCTTTCCGCAAATAGTAACACCCAATATTTTACCACTCCACTCCTTGGCAAATACCTTTATAAGTCCTTCGGTGGATCCATCGGTAATTGCACGATCAATTTTATCATAGGGGAATCGGTACGTTTTATATGAAATCTCATTCTCCTGTAGCTCATCTTCTGTGGCTCCTACATGGGCTAGCTCGGGATCAGTATAGGTACTCCATGGCACATGCTTCCGGTCAATCTTCTTCGGTATTTTAAGCAGCGCATTTGTCACCGCAACTTTGGCCATATGCTCAGACATGTGGGTAAATTGATATCTTCCCGTAACATCGCCTACTGCATATATATGTTTTTTATTCGTACGGCACAGGTTATCAACCGTAATACCGTTTGTCTGATGATTGATTCCGGCACGTTCTAATTGTAGCCCTTCATAGTTGGCAGTGCGCCCCGCTGCAATAAGTACTTCGCTACCCTCCCAAATCGAAGGTTCTCCATTAACTTCTGTCTCAATTCTAACTTTTTCACCTGAAATTTCAGATAGTTTTTTTACACTCGCGGAAAGTTCAAAGTTAACACCCTCATCTGCTAAATAGTCTTGGAGCATAGCGGCTAACTGATCATCATCATTGGAAAGAATACGCGGAAGCATATCAAAAACCGTAACCTGAGTCCCCAGCCGTTGGAATGCCTGCGCCATCTCAATACCAATAGGGCCGGCTCCAATAATCGCCAGGCTTTCAGGCTGTTCTTTAAGTTCAAAAATCGTCTCATTGGTATGGTACGATATCTTATGAACCCCTTCGATAGGAGGTAGCTTCGTTTTACTGCCCGTTGCTATAATAATATACCGCGAAGATACCCTTCTGTTTTCCTCATCCTTAACAATACGTATTGTATGGTCGTCAATAAATAATGCCTCACCGAACTCAATATCCACACCCATTCGGCGATAGATATCTGGATCATCTGCTTCCTCATAAACCTCTTCCCGCTTGGATCTGATATGCTCCATCACAGTCGAAAAGTCTAACCCCCTCGATTTGCGATAGCCGAACTTTTCGGCTTCTCTTACGTTTTGCGCTACTTTCGAAAGATGCAGTAATGTTTTACTTGGAATGCAACCGTGCCATGTGCAATCACCCCCAAGTTTGTCGGCTTCCACCATTAAGGTTTTAGCCCCAAAGTTTGCACCCATACCTGCTGCAGTAAGCCCACCGGCTCCACCGCCAATTACAAGTAAATCATAATCGTACTTCATACATTACTGTTTTTTTTCGTTTACCTTTTAAGCCATTGATAGGAATAGTAAAGTACATGCACAAATAAAAGATATCTTATTAGAGCATCTTCTTACGAATTACTTTTCCTAAGATTTAGTTTTACATTTCTCCAACAACTAAAATCGTAAGAAGCAAGATGCTGTACACATCAAAACTACTAATACCCTCTATCCATTGATAGGCGTTTTTAATATTGCTTATTTAGCCATGCCAGTCACGGTAATATAAAATTTAATCACACTAAACAATGAGTGACACTTACTACGATCCCAAAGATTTAAAAAAGTTTGAAGATGTTGGTGAATTTGGTCCTGAGTTAGCGAAAAAATTTTTTGATTACTATGGGGCTGTCTTTGAAGAGGGAGCACTAAGTGCCCGCGAAAAGGCACTGATCGCATTGGCAGTATCTCATACCGTACAATGTCCCTACTGTATTGACGCCTATACGACCGAAAGCCTAGAAAAAGGAGCAAGCGAAGAACAGATGATGGAGGCGGTTCATGTAGCTTCCGCTATCCGCGGCGGATCATCACTTGTACACGGTGTGCAGATGATGAACAAAACCAAAGACCTGAGCATGTAATGCTCTACAGAACCAATATTTGTATTTAAGTCCAAATACTTTTAGAGCATACTTTACACTTATGATTAAATCGCTTAAAACACTTAGCCACGATCTTTCCGATCCTGCTTATCAGTTAGATGTGTTAAATAACTACTCAGAATCACTGCGGCAGCAACCCAAATTTAAAGATAAGCTCGAAGATATTGACCTCTTTCCGCTTCGCCCCACCGGTATAGAAATTTTTCAGATGAACGTTGGCTACATGTGCAATATGACCTGCAAACACTGTCATGTAGATGCGGGGCCGGATCGTGACGAGGTCATGACCAGAGAAACCCTTGAACACTGTTTAGAAGCTTTGCGACACTCCGATATTAAGACCGTAGATTTAACGGGGGGTGCCCCGGAGATGAATCCCCATTTTAGATGGTTTGTCAAACAGGCTTCAGATCTTGGCAAGAAAATCATCGTACGATCGAACCTTACCATCCTCACCACCGCTCCCAAATATCAGGTATTACCTGAATTTTTTGCTGAACATAGCGTTGAGGTTACTTGTTCTCTGCCTTTTTATAATAAGTCCCGAACCGACAGACAGCGTGGAGAAGGTACCTACGATCGCTCTATCGAAGCATTAAAAAAACTCAATAGAATCGGTTACGGCAAAAAGGATTCTGGACTGGAGCTGAACTTGGTTTATAATCCTACCGGTGCTTTCTTACCAGGCAGTCAAGAATCCCTTGAGAAAGAATTCAAGCGACAGCTCGACCGCAAACACGACATCGTTTTCAATAATTTGTTTACTATTACCAATCTGCCTATTAGCCGGTACCTAAACTTCTTGCTGGAATCCGACAATCTCGATGAATATATGGATCGACTGATTACCTCTTTTAATCCCGCTGCCGCCAAAGGTGTAATGTGTCGCGATACTATTTCGGTGGGTTGGGACGGTACCCTCTACGATTGCGATTTTAACCAGATGCTGGAAATGCCTGTGGAAGACGAGGCACCCCAACACATTAGTGATTGGAATGAAGCAAGGCTTAATGACCGGGATATTAAGATTAACCAACACTGCTTTGGCTGTACAGCCGGTGCGGGCAGCAGTTGTGGAGGCGCTACAACTTAACCAACAATTTTATTATGGATACACAGAAAAATAACTCAAGCGCCAGCAAGAGTTTACTTATTGTGTTTGCAAAGAATCCTGAGGAGGGAAAGGTGAAAACCAGACTTGCCAAAACTGTTGGTAATAACAAAGCGCTGCAGGTATATAAAAAACTTTTAAGAATTACTAAATCAATTACCGATCAACTCAATATTTCCAAGCAGATTTGGTACTCACGTTTTATTGATGACGATGATATTTGGTCGGATGGCAGTTACGAGAAACATCTCCAAAAGGGAACCAACCTCGGCCTTCGGATGCAAAATACATTCAACAAAGCGTTTACTGATGGATACCAAAAAGTGGTAGTTATCGGGAGCGACTGCTGTAGCCTTACTCCGGAAATGATTAAAGACAGTTTTCAGGCTCTGGAAAAAAATCAGGCTGTTATTGGTCCCGCCAGCGACGGAGGCTACTATCTGTTGGGGATGTCAGGCCTTTACCCCTCTGTTTTTGAAAACAAAGCCTGGAGTACCTCTTCAGTTTTTGAAGAAACTGTTAGTGAATTTGAAGAGATGAATCTTTCGTACAAACAACTGCCCGTTCTCAATGATATCGATACCGCGGAAGACCTCAAAAATTCAAACTTGATCACTGATTGATACTATGAATATCAGCGTGATTATCCCCGCTTTTAACGAGGCCGATTCTATATCCCAAACTATAAAAAAGGTTCATCAACACAGTAAACAGCACATTCTAGAAATTATTGTTGTTGACGGGGGAAGTACTGATCAAACGATCCAAAAAGCCAAAATTGCAGGGACAAAAGTATTAAAAAGCCCAAAGAAAGGTCGAGCAACGCAAATGAACTTCGGTGCAAAACAAGCTAGGGGAGAAATCCTCTTTTTTTTACATGCTGATACCCATCCGCCCAATCATTTTGATAATTCAATAAAAAAAGCTGTGATTCAAGGTCACCAAGCTGGGTGTTTTCAGCTAAATTTTGACGATGATCATTTTATGCTAAGATGTTACAGCTGGTTCACTCGCTTCGATATTGATCTTTTTCGCTTTGGAGATCAAAGTCTATTTATAAAAAAAGATGCCTTCCACGAGTTACAAGGTTTCAGGGAAAATCATATCGTAATGGAAGACCAAGAATTCGTCCGGCGTATTAAGCAGAAGTTTCCTTTTATAGTACTTGATGAGCATGTAATTACTTCAGCTCAAAAATACCTGGATAACGGCATAGTTAAACTCCAGTTAGTCTTCACCTTTATTCTTCTGCTTTATTATATCGGCATTGATCAGGAAAAGCTTGTGGCAATTTATAAACGATTTATTGATTAGTCTATCCAAACCACATGAAAGATTGATTTTGAATCGTATGGAGAAGCTTAAAACGATTTAATCAGTATCCCGTAACAAAAAACAGTAATATTAGTACAACTGTGCTGTTGCTCACAACCCAAAAATAGATCGATGTCCCGAAGCCAAAAATTCTTATCAGCTCTTATACTTCTGCTTTTTATTTGTTCTTCACTGCAGGCCCAAAAGACAATAAGCGGCACAGTTATCGATGCCAAAACAAAAGAAACACTACCCGCTGCCAACATCTTAATTAAGGACACCTATCGCGGTACCATCACCAACGGCAATGGCAACTTTTCGTTGACGATCCCAGATTCGCTGCTACCGGCAACGCTTTTAATTCGTTATATCGGATATGAAACCAAGCAACTGACCGTTACCCAAAACTCATCAGCAAAACATAATATCTCCCTGAATCCATCTGTCACCGAAATGCAGGAGATTGTAGTTACCGACGAAGATCCGGGTATGCGTATTATGCGTGAAGTTATAAAACGCAAGCAACAGTGGCGCAAACAGCTCAAAACCTATCGTGCCGAAGCCTATACCCGGCAAACACTATCAAACGACACAGCCATTGTTTCTATTACAGAATCTGTTTCGGAAGTTTTCTGGGATAAACAGCGGGGACACCGAGAGGTGCAAAAATCCAAGCGCCAGACTGCAAACATTGAGGCTGCAAGCAACTTTGCAGGGGTAAGTTATCTGCCTAACTTTTATGACGATAACATCGAAATTGCTGAGTTTAATATGGTAGGCATTACCCATCCCGATGCATTGGACTATTACGATTTTAAATTGGTAGATCAGACGTCCATCGATAATCAAAACGTCTATGAAATTGAAGTAACACCCGACCGAAAGCTTCAGCCTCTATTCGAAGGAACAGCCTATGTGCTTGCGGATGAATACGCACTTATTGAAATAAATCTAACTCCAAATGATGTAGTCACATTCCCTCCTCCAATAAAGTCGTTTAATACAGCGTACAAACAACAGTTCAACAATTTTGGTCAGGATTTTTGGTTGCCGGTGGATGTGCGTATTGGTGGGGATGTCAAAATAAAAATGGTGGGCCTTGATTTCCCCATGATCAAATTCAAGCAACTTTCCCGCATCACCAATTACAGGGTCAACACTTCACTTCCCGACACTCTATACCAAAAAGAAGACCGATTCAGTGTTGACAGCACCACCGTTCAATCCGATTCATTAATTGCCCGACAGGTCAATACCGTTCCGTTATCAACTGAAGAAGAGCTAGCTTATGCTACCCTTGATAGCACTGCTACACTCGAAAAAGCGTTCAAACCCAGTGGTTTTTTAGCAAAATTAATAGACGATGATGAGGAAAGTAACAAATCTGACTCTGGATTTATGAGCTTTTTAGATGAAGTACCCGGCAATATTACACCAGATGGAAGATACAATCGGGTGGACCAAGCTTTTTTAGGATTACGCTACAATATTAATGCCACTGATTGGCTCAAAATCCGTGGACAGGGCGGATACAGTACCGGCTATCACCAATGGAATTACGGGGGCGGCCTTACCGTTGAATGGCTTCAGCGAAAATGGGGATCGGCAGCAATTGGAGGGGATTATCTCGCAAGTACCGAAACCCAATACCACTCCCACATCTATAATCCATATTACACAACACTTCCAAACTTATTCGGACACCAAGGCTATTTTGATTACTATCGATCAGAGGGGTATCGACTTTTTTCCAATTGGGACTTTCCTCATAACCTCTCTCTCAAAATGGAATATAATCACGAAAACCATACATCACTGCCAACAACTACCGCTTATGATATTTTAGGCAACTCCAACTTTCTGGCCAATCCCGCAATCCCTGAAGGGACCCTTAGCTCTTTTAATGTTTCCACCGGGTATAATATAGATGAAGGCTATAATTTTGGAGTAACGGCACAGAAAAAAGTGCGATTTACAATTGAGCATTCTTCGGATGTACTTGGCAGTGACTATGAATTTACTCGCTATGCAGGATTCGTATCGTGGTCTTTCCCCACATTCTATCAGCGACGCTTTTTATCCAACACGCTCGATTTCAACATCAAGGGTGGGACCTATAGTGGAGATCTTCCACCACAAAAATGGGGCATTATAGATGGTACTATTGGCTCTACCGCTCCATACGGGGTAATGAAAACAATCCGAAATCGCCCCTATCATGGGCAACAGTACCTGGCCATAAATGCCGAACACAACTTCCGAACCATCCCCTTTGAACTGTTGGGATTACGACCGTTGGTTAATAATAACATTGGCTTCATCGTCTTTGCCGGAGCAGCTAAAACGTGGCTGAATAATGATAATTTTTTATCTCAACCGGGATACCAGCCAAGACAAACTAATGGCACTCACTGGGAGATTGGAGCATCACTCAATGGGATATTAGGATTAATTCGCCTAGACCTGGCTACTCGCATAGACCAGCCCGCCATCCTCGTTAACATCAGCCTAGCGCGCCTATTTTAGATGCTTCAATAAATTGGAATGGAATTCCACCTTTTCTCATTTTTTCATATACTTAGACTGATTTTAAATAGTGAATTTATCATTCCAAGTAATGGTTCAAACAACTAGCTCAAAAAAAATCCTATACACTGCTTTAAACCTTATTCTTTGCGCCTTTTTAATAATTCAATGCACAACCGAACAGCCTGAAAATAATGGGTCAGCATCCCAGCAAGAGCTTAAAAAAGCAAAGGAAAATACCCCAGAACTGGCAGTTGCAATGGGACAATTGCAAACTTATTACCATAAATTTGCTTTAGCAGTTGAAGCAAAGAATTATGAATTAGCTAATTTTTATTTACATGAAGTCGAAGCAGCTGCTGGTGGTATTAAAGAAAACATTCCCTCTTACGAAGGTTATGACATCAGAAAATTCATGCAGATAATGTTTGATTCTGATGTGGAGCCATTAGAAACTGCATTAGCTAACAAGAACTGGGACGAGGTTAGGCAAAAAACGATAGACCTTACCGAATCATGTAACTCGTGTCATAATGCAACGGCTCACGGATTTGTAAAAATCACTCCCGGCTTTGATAATAATCCCTTCAATCAGGATTTTTCAATTTCAGAATAATGCTTAAGAGGCAGGAAGGTATTAAATAGGAACTATCTCATCATTTCGGAAGAAAGGCTCTCCTATCTTTTTAGCTTATTCTTTCCACGTGATAATAATCCAATAGCAACGGCAAAAAGTGCTGATCCCAATATAGACCAGATAATTGGAAAAGTTTCTCCGCCCACCTCAATAGGCAAAATATAGGTAAGTCCCATTTCAGCGGCCAGCCACTTTCCAATTAATGCACCAATAAATCCCACTACCGTAGTAATCAAACATCCACCCAGTGAATATCCCGCAATACTTTGACCAATAGCTCCACAGATAGCGGCAATAATGAGAAGTAATAGAAAGCTCATATAATCAATTTTAATTAATTAGATTCATCCAAAATCACTGCAGATTCAAGCGGTTTGATAACCACGGCATCATTAGGTTCGAAAAGCACACGGTTATCAGTATGCACCAAGTATTTCTGCTCCCCTAGCTGCACATGATAGGTAATATCGTGGCCTTTAAATTCACGTCCCAATACCGTACCTACATTTTCCGGCTTTTGATTGGTTGGCTTCTCTAACGTCAAATGCTCAGGACGAATTGAACACAGCACATGCCCACAGGCATTACAATTCAAATTCATGGGACCCAGCTTAGTGGCCACTTGCGATCCACCGTCCGCATCAGCATGGAATAGATTTGTTCTACCGAGGAACTGTGCTACAAACTTCGTTTTGGGATTATAATAGACCTCTTCGGGCGTACCAATCTGCTCAATTTTACCATCATTCATTACTGCAATACGATCAGCAAATGAAAGAGCCTCCTCCTGATCGTGGGTAACAAGCAAGGCACTCATGCCTGCCTTTTTAAGTACTTCACGCACTTCTTTACGCATAGAATCGCGCAACATTGCATCCAGGTTAGAGAATGGCTCATCCAGCAGTACCAGCTTGGGCTTGGGGGCTATCGCCCGAGCAAGCGCTACACGCTGTTGCTGCCCACCCGAAAGTTCACTGGGATTACGATCTTTATAATCACCCATTCCTGTTCGGCACAACACTTCCTCGGCATACACGAGCCGTTTGTGTTTAGGGATATCGGTGAGACCAAACGCTACATTTTCAAGTACCGAAAGATGAGGAAACAGGGCATAGTCTTGAAATACAAAGCCAATACCTCGATCTTGTGGCGCTACATGAGTCTTGGGAGATTCCAATAACTTTCCATCCAGATGAACTTCCCCTTCATCAGCGTGCTCAAATCCAGAAATAAGCCGCAGGCAGGTTGTTTTACCGCAACCGCTTGGCCCCAGCAGGGCAAATATTTCGTGTTCCTTGACTTCAAAATCCAGCCTATCTACAACCGGCCCGTTTTCATCAAAGGATTTCGTTAAATTTTTTACGGTAAGTAAATCACTCATTACTTCCTCAACTCCTTAGAGAATAAAAACCCCACAAACAGGGATGAAAATAACAAAATTAACAGTGCAAAGGGAGCCGCTTCGGCAAACATCGCTTCTCCTGTATACGACCACACGTTTAGCGCCAAAGTATCAAAGCCTATTGGCGATAATAAGAACGTTATTGATAACTCTTTCATTGCAGATAAAAAAACCAAAGATGCCGACGCAATAATTCCACCCCGCAACAATGGCAAAGTCACTTTTAAAAAGGATTCTAAAGATGAATACCCCAATGATTGCGCCGCCTCCTCAAGATCTTCGGGTGCTTGATATAGTGCACTACGTACCGGGCCGATACCTTCTGCTAAAAAGTGCAGTGAATACGCGATCACCAGTAATAATAGTGACTGGTATAGTACCGTAGAAACCTGTAGAGAGAAAAACACAAAAGCCAGAGCAAAAGCCAGCGGTGGCGTTGCATATCCCAAGTAAGCTACGCGCTCAATGGGATTGCTTAATTTCGTTTTATATCGAACACCTATATACGCCAATGGCAAAGCCATCAAGGTTGTAAGTACCGCTGCAGGGGCCGAGGCCTGAACTGAGTTCAAAAAAGCTTCGTATAAATTACCGGCTACAGCAGCAAAAGCTGTTTGGTTGAGCCAAAAAACAATAGACGAAACCGGTAAAACAATAGCCACTAAAAATAATATACCCACAAAGGTATAAGCGGGAATGGCCCACGGTCCCAGTTCTAAATAGTTTTTAGCTTTGGAAACGCCGCGTCCCAACCGGTGAAAAATTGCCTTTTTAAGCATTTTATATTCTAATACCAATGCTCCGGTCGTTAACGCCAAAAGCATAAGCGCCAGCCAAGCCGCATAAATACGATCATATGCAGCAATATACTGCAAATACAAAGCATAACTAAAGGTCTCAAATCGCATCAGCGAGACCGTCCCGAAGTCACCAATTACGTGCAAACTTACCAACAGTGATCCAGCAAGCAGCGCCGGTCTAAGTTGTGGTAATATTACTTTAAAGAATGTTGATTTAGCATCGTGTCCCAGCGACCGTGATACTTCCTCAATGGAACGATCCATCCCTGTTAGTGCTGTACGAAGATTCAAATACAAGTAGGGAAAGGTGCAAAGCGTTAATACAATAAGTGACCCAGAAAACCCATTAATTCGTGGAACTGTCCATCCAAACCAAGCCTGGAAGGTTCCGTTATACCCACCTAGTCCCAATAATGCATAGGCCATTACATAACCGGGAATTGCAAGAGGTAGTACTCCCAGCACGGTAATGAATCTACGGGCCTTAACTTTAACCCTTACAGAAAGGTAGGCCAACGGCAAAGCAATCAGTATATCTAACAGTAAAACCCCAACTGTTAATAACAAGGTATTGCCAAGCAGATACAGGTTGCGCATCCGAAAAACAACATTGTTAAGCATCTCCGGCGACGCATCAAAAGCCCTGATCAACAAATAAACGAGGGGCAATAAAACACCTGCTGCAATAACCCCTGCAATAAGCAATAGATACCACGGGGGCGACTTACTATTTGTTTTTGTACCTATAATAGCGCTTATCCTTCTCTGAGAAGTGAAAAATTTAGATCAAATCTAAATAGAAACATCCTTGATAGCAACCGTTAACCATAAATTATTACACTATTTTAAATTCCTTTATAACCCACAAAAAACTTAAAATGATCTTTTTATTTAATTAGTTTTGTACCAATCCTTTTTTTAAGTAAAATTAAGATTGAAAAGTTAAATCAATTCATCCCAATACATTAACAACAAAAGGCTTATGAAACGAGTAGTTATTTTCCTCATAACTTCGGCAATGGCAATAAGTATGTTACAGGCCTGCGGACCAAGTGAAGAAGAAATACAGCAAAGAGAACAAGCCCGCCAGGATTCTTTAGAACGAGTCAAGCAACAGCGTCTTGAGCAACAACGGCAAGATAGTATTGAGCAGGCTCGTCAAGATAGTATTGAAGCTGCCAAAAGAGAACGACAACGCAATCGAGTTGAGTATGACAGTAACGGAGCATTTGCTGTTCAGGTTGAGGCATGGCGATCAAAAGAAAAAGCTGAAGCCCAAATTCAAAAATGGGTCGATCGAGGCTACGAAAATGCATATGTCGTTAAGATGGGCAACGAAGAAACCGGTGATATCTGGTTTCGCGTACGTTTGGGACGAGTTGCCACTAAAGATATGGCCGAAAAGCTCCAGGATAAGCTAATGCGCAACCATAGCGAAAAATCATGGATTTCGATGGCTATGGATGAGCAGGAACCTAATACTACAGAAGCAGATACCATGAAAACCGAAGAGTAACGAACACACTTTATTAATAAAGAAAAGCACCGTAGTTAAACTTACGGTGCTTTTCTTATTTTACAGTATGGATCAAACCATTAACAAAGTTGCTGCAGTAATGGAGAATAATTTATCTGGAATTCCTACAGATCTCCACAAATTGGATAATTATCTAGAGAACCAAGAATCCAAGTTTGATTTAAAGGAAGGCACAAAAGCACAAATAGTGTGGAATTCACCCGAACCAAAACAAACGGAATACGCTATTGTATATCTTCATGGATTTCGTGCCTCCCACCCCGAAGGAGATCCTGTACATAAAACTGTTGCCAAAACATTTGGATGCAATCTGTTTTTAAGCCGTATGGAAGAACACGGTGTCAAAAGTGAGTATCCCCTGCTAGAACTTACCGAGGAAAAAATGCTTCAATCTGCGCGTTTTGCTTTAGAAATAGGCAGGCGTATCGGGAAAAAAATTATTTTAATGGGAACGTCAACCGGAGGTTCTCTTGCTCTTTATCTGGCATCAAAGCCAAAATATCAAAACGATATCAAAGCACTGATTTTATATTCTCCTTTAGTTGATTTCTACGGAATTAGTGCAAAACTATTGACAAACAAATTAAGCCGAAAAACTTTAGCCGTTATTCCCGGGAGAAGATATCTGATCACACAAAAAAATTCGACCTTCGCTGAGGACAAGATTTGGAATAAGCGCTATGCCCTTGCGGGCGCCCTGGAGCTTGGAGCCTTTGTTGAAAACAAGATGACCACTTCTCTTTTTAAAAAAGTGTCTCACCCTACTTTTGTTGGTTATTACTATAAAAACAAAACCGACCAAGACACTGTCGTTTCTGTCTCTGCCATTAAAAAAATGATCCGAAACCTGGGAACTCGCACAGAATCACTTCATATTACGAACTTTCCAGAGGCTCAAAACCACGTAATCTGTAGCTCGCTGGTCTCAAAATCTGTTGATCGTGTTATCGGTAACACCTCTAAATTTCTGAAAGATATTGGCTCCCATAAAGCTACCAAAATTTAGGTCTCTGTATAAAGCAAAGCAGATATCAGCAATATTATTTAGCCGGAAAATTTGTAGAAAACATTGAAATTACTGTATATTGAAATGCGCTCAAGTAGCGTCTCTCTTGATGAATAGTCAGGGCCTCACGACTGATACTCGTGAGGCCTTATTTTTTGAATCATTTTTCTCTTCTATCCGTAAGCCATACGCAATATAAATGTAATGTTGGATATCGGCTTACACCTCTCCAAATAAATTTAGGCATTTACTCATTTTTGCGTACCATGTTCGTAAAATTTTTTATGTTTAGTCGTTCTTTCCATTAGGGAATAGTTTTCTAACAACAAATCCGCAGTAATGAAAAATTTTAAAATTGATCACAGAGAAGTTCAGTCCTATGATGTTTTGGAGCTTTGCGGTGAGCTGGATGCTCATACAGCCTCTCAGTTAGAGGATTCTCTTAAGAAGCTAATTGATCAGGATAAACACCAAATAATTGTTAATTGTAAACAGTTGGATTACATCGCAAGTGCTGGTCTGGGAGTCTTTATGGCATACATCGAGGATGTTCGTTCGCTGGGGGGCGATATTAAGCTTACGAATATGAATTCTAAGGTTTACAACGTGTTTGACCTCTTAGGATTCCCCTCGCTCTACGATATCTTAGAGGACGAAGCCGACGCTATCAAAAAGTTTGAAAACGACGAAGCTGAATCATAATTACCTTGGCAAAATCTTCTACATATAGTATTTCTGTACAGGCTTCTACCAAGCACTTGGCTGAGGTACGGAATTTCGTTACTAAACACGCCAAGGAGTTTGGTTTTACCAAACAAGACGTTGCCGATATTACACTTGCTGTCGATGAAGCCTATACCAACATTATTAAACACGCCTATAAGCACGATGATAAAAAAACGGTAGATATTGAGCTTGGATACAACAGAAATATGTTCTGGGTTTCATTACTGGATACCGGTGATGCCTTTGATCCCAATAAATATTCAAAACCCGACGTGCGACAGAAAATAAAGCAGAAAAAGCGAGGCGGTGTCGGCGTTTATCTTATTAGAAAACTTATGGATGATGTGGAATATCACACGGAAGGTTCGGTAAACGAAATCAGGATGACAAAAACCAAATAAGACCTTGAGCAGCTCTTCTAAAAAACAAGATGCAGGGCATTCCAGATTTGAACTAAAAACCCTGCTTGAGACTTCTCGAATGCTTATTGAGTCTCAAGACATGGATTTTGTACTTAATAATCTTTTGCTCATCACCATGGGTAAACTGATGGTAAGCAAAGGTATGATTCTATTATACCAACCAGGGTCCGACAAGTACATCATTTCCAAATCGAAGGGTAGAAATTGCCCAGAAGAAGGCCAAACTATTTCTTTTGAATGGGATGCAGATATAGACGAGCAATCAGTAATACAGTGTGGCGTAGATGATTTTGAGATGCCCGATCTCATTGAAGGCGATCAACACTGTACATTTTTCAACTTACAAACCAGCAACGACCATATTGGATTTTTATGCCTTGGCTCGAAGGGCAATAAGCAGCCGCTTAATCAGCACGAGGTGGAGTTTGTGGAAAGCCTCTCCATCATATCTTCGGTGGCAATAGCCAACTCCAGAATGTTTACCGAACTGCGACGCATCAACCGGATGCTGGATCGAAAAGTATATGAACTCAATACTCTGTTTGATCTCAGCAAGGACTTTAACATTCTAGTTGATCGTGATGAGATTATCAGGATTTTCAAGTTTGCCATGCTGGGACAGATGCTCATCAGAAAGTTCTTTTTTGTGCTTGAACATGAAGATGAGCGAAAGATGATGGCCACCAGCGGCATTAACGGAAAGTTGGCTGATGAAGATATGGAGAAGTTATTCTCCCTGGAGGATGACCTTACGGAAGTAGATAGTGACTTGGAGAATGAAGTTCCATTTCTTGCAGAAAATGAAATCAAAGCAGTTATAGGACTCCAATTTCAGAGCGAACGCGTTGCCTTGGTTGGCGTAGGAGCACGAGCTAACGAAGAAGAATACAGCAGCTCCGACTATAACTTTCTGCAGTCGCTCGGAAATCTTGCAGTACTTTCCGTCCAAAAAACGTACCTGCTTGAGGAGCGCATTGAAAAAGAACGAATGGAGGAAGAACTCAATATAGCTAAAGGGATCCAAAAAGGACTACTTCCCGATCCGATTCCACAGAGTGATGAACTCGATATTGCTGCAAGTAATATCTCTTCTTATCAGGTGGGAGGAGATTATTTTGATATTTTAGAAGCCCCAGATGACAGACTCCTTTTTGCTATCGGTGATGTTACCGGTAAAGGTATGCCGGCCGCACTTCTAATGGCCAACCTACAGGCGATGTTGCATGTTTTGCTTCCCGTTGATATATCACTGGGGGAAGCTACCGGACAAATCAATGAAATTATCTATGAAAATACACCCAGTGATAAATTCATCACATTCTTTTGGGGCATTTTCAATCCTCGTAATTACGAGTTTCAATTTGTTAATGCCGGCCACAATCCACCGGTTTTACTTAGAGAAGAGAAGGACGAATTTGAAGAACTTTCAGAAGGGGGGCTAATTTTAGGAGCCATGTCAACTATGACGCCCTATGAAGAACAAACGGTCACTCTTTCCCAAGGCGATCTGTTGGTTTTTTATACGGATGGGGTGACAGAAGCCAAAAACAAAAGTGAAACTGAAGAGTATGGAGAGGAGCGATTATTCGAATGTATCAAGAGAAATCGTGACTTGTCTTCCAGTAAAATTCAGGACGCTATAATTAAAGACGTCAAAAGCTACTCAAAAGATATTCAGTATGACGATGTTACCATCATTGTTATCAAGGTTAATTAAATAACCCCATTACCCCAAGTCCGACATCTTCCTTATTGCCTTCGGACATAGTTAAAATACTTTCGTAGGTATTATATCTGTTTTTAATTTCTTTGACATAGCGCACCGTTTCTATCCCTCTTGTAAATCCGTAGCGAGCATCTTTGTAATACTTTCTGTGCATTAATTTAAGCAGGGCATCCTCAACGTTTTCCCATTCGTTGGGATTTTTGTTCTGATCAATCGCTAACCGGCGGGCATCCGCAATATGGCCGGGCCCGGCATTATAGGTAGCAAGAGCGAAAGACCATTTATTAGTACTGTCCATATATGAATAATGATCGAGATGCTCTTTAATAATACGTACGCCCTCCCTGACATTCGTCTCGATGTCATAAAGTTCTTTTTCATTTGAAACCTCTGAAAATCGTGGCATAACCTGCATTAGTCCAACAGCACCGGCCCAACTTTTAGAGTTGGGATTAAACTTTGTTTCCTGCGCCGCAATAGAAGCCACTAGTAACCAGTCGACACCCGCAGAATCAGCAACCTCCTTAATTAAATCATCATAGGGAGAGATAATGCCAGATCTCCTGCTAGACATTTCTGGGTTATAGTACTCTGCAATTTGCTGTCCTGATTCGAAATATCGTTTCCTCAAAACATTTAAAAATGTCGACCGCTTCGGTTCTTCTCCTACTTTACCAAACCGAAAATGTTTATACAAAAAGCGATTTAACTCTGTTTCAAGGTCAGTTGCATTTTCACGTATTGCCCATGCGATGGTATCATTCTCAGCGATAGTTGGTCCCTTCACCAATCCCTGCATATACTTGTTAGAAGCACTAAAAATGTTGTCATCTGCAACCGTTGCCGGATACCTGTTATTCGATATTTCAAATAAAAGTGACTCGGTATCTTTAGTATTCGATACCTGGTTCATTACTAGGTTAATTCCCTGATCTTTTAAATTTTGCAATCGATAGTAGTACGAACTGTTCCGGCGTACGGTAATAGGAATTTCTTGCGCTGCCACATCTTCTATCGTTCGCGGAGGGTCCTCTACTTCATCTGAAAAAACCAGGACTTGGTCAACTAGGTTATAGGGGCGCGTAAACCTGACGTACTTTTTTCGCTCTTGAGTAGTTGTATAATTTGCAGCTATTAAATCTCCTCTCCCACTATTAAGTAAATCATAGGGATTTTCGTTAGGCCCAACTACAATGACTTCTAAAGCAAGGTCGTGCTCCTGAGCAAACTTGCGTACAAGTTCATATTCAAAACCCCATTCAATACCCTGATGCAGAAAATAGGTGTTGGAGCTATATCGGGTTATCATTTTGATCGTCCCATCCTGCTTTATATCAGGATAATCACGATCAATAGGTTCGGTTACTGTTACATTTAATCCCTCTGGCTTGGGTTCATCAACAAATGAATCTATGTCGCCGGTATTTATACACCCTGTACTTATAAACAGTACAGATAAGGCCCCCACAACGGTATTACGTATTCTTGACTGAACTAATTTCTTATTTTGCATAATACATCAGTTGGTTAACGCCAGATGAATCTTATATGCAAATATTTTGCCAACGTAGATTTAATTTCTGTAAAGCAAAATACCCAAAATTCTTGAAAAATCGGTTATTTCAAAGAATTTCTAATGTTCATTAACCAATCTTTAGCAAGTCTCATCTATACCCTAAACCTCAAGATAACCAAAATGCTTTTTAAAATTGCCCGCGCAGTGCCACAATAGCATTTCTGCCCGGGGCGCTTATACCTGATGAATAGGGGCGATAATGCTTATCAAATATATTTTCTAAACTCACATTAAGTGTTATTTCTTCTGTAAGCTCATATGATGTTCTGAGATTCAGCGTAGCCCAAGCCGGAGTCCCTTCCGAGGTATACAGATGGGGTTTATTTCGTTCTGATGGGGAGAAGTCAGAGACAGGTTTTTCCGCATTAAATTCGGTAAATGCCTCTAAAGTAATTCTATTATCCTGATATTTAACGGATGCCATACCAAATAGTGGAGCTACGTGTCGCAATGGCTCATTATTTGATTTATCATTGCCCTCAGTGAAAGAAAGCTGTGAATCAAACGATAAACCGGATCCCATATCCACAGAAAAACTACCACTAACACCATAAATATAAGCCTTACCAGCGTTGACAACTGCTTCTACGTTGCTCATTGTTCCATCATAGATAATAGAATCCTGGCCAAAAGAATTTCCAAAATCGCGCCGCACCATTGCATCCCTAAGCCATGTGTAAAACGTATTTATTTCAAAACGAGCTATATTTCTAAACTTTTTAATGACAGCAAAATCCAGATTGTACGTATATTCTGAACCCAGATCGGCATTGGGTACGATCACTGTGCCCGGTTCAGAATCAAACACTTTGGCAACATCATCAATATTGGGCGCCCGAAAGCCGGTCGAAGCATTTAGGTTCAACTGTAATCCTTTAGCAGGCCGATAGGTAAAACCCACATTACCACTAAGAGCACCAGTATTCAGGGATATCTTCTGAAAGTTAAAATCATAAAAGGTGTCACTGAACTGAGCATCCAGTACAATATGACTATACCGCGTTCCAAGTATTGCTGTTAGCTCTGATGTAATATCCTGCTCATATTTGGCATAAGCTGCCATCTGTGTATAGTTGCTTCCTTGATCCGGATAACGTGTTGCTACATTGCGGCTGTCACCTATCGTAATATTCGTTGACTTTGCATCGGATTCCACATAGTTATAAATGCCTTCAATACCATAATACAGTTCTTTTCCACCCTCGAAGTATTTGTCGAAATCGAGTTGGACAATATTTACATTTACATTCTCTTCCCGATTTCGGAGCCATTCATCCTGAAAATCACGATCATTACGACTCTCCTGAAACCACTGATGAGAAAATGTTGCTGTTAAATTATCAAACCAGTCAGTTGACTTAAAGTAATCGGCTTTTAGGGTGTTCATCATCCAGATCTGTGGACCATAATACCACTCTGCATTCACCAACTGCCCGCTATCTCCTTGTTCTCGCTCTATAAGACGATCATAACGCGGAATATCTGAAGTGGTCGCATAATGAAACCCATAGGAAAGATCCCAGTTGGTGTTAGGTTTATAACGGAGTTTTTGCATCAAATTAAGTTGTTGATATCCCGAAAATCGCTGCAGCGTTACATCCTCGTTGGGGACAACCGCATCAAACCCGTCACGGCGAATTACATATTCTTTCCGCTTTCCAAACTCAGGGAATTCATCATAAAAATCTCCGCCTGATCGCAGATCATCAAAACTGCTGTAAGTTACACTCGTCGTAGTTCCCCACTTTTCAAATCCGACCGAGGCATCAGCATGAATCGTGCCTTCAGTATTTGCTGAACTGAAGCGACTCATCAGGTTAATTTCTACCTCGGTACTATCCTCATCAAAAGAGAGTTTGGGGGAGCGAGTTTGAAAGTTCATCACTCCACCCAAAGCATCACTACCATAAATAATGGCACCGGGACCAAACAACACCTCCGTATTCTCGACAGCGTTGGGATCGATCGAAATAACATTCTGCAGATTTCCACTACGAAAGATTGCATTGTTCATTCGAATGCCATCCACAGCCAGCAATACGGAATTGGCCGCAAATCCACGCATCATCGGACTTCCACCACCCATCTGACTTTTTTGAACAAATACCTGGCCGGAATGCTTTAATATATCGGCCGATGTCTGAGGGTTATTAAAAGCAACCTCTTCATCGCCAAGCCGAATAATGGGTTGTGGTATTTTTGTACGATCTTCAGCACGTCTGCTGGCTGATATATATATGTTATCCATTAAAACCGACTGACCTGTAAGCTTTACAAGATAATTCCGCTCTTTGACCTGTTGAAAGGTTAGGATCTTTTTTTGATAGGACGGATGGTGAAAATTCAGGGTATCGCCAGCCGAAAACTTATCAATGCGAGCGGTACCATTATCACCGGTTGATACCATTTTATTTCGCTCGTTATTAAAGATGTAGACATTCACAATAGGTCGCTGCGATTCCTCTTCAATTACGCGAACTGTCTGGGCAAAGGAATCCAAACAAAACAACAATGTGCCTACAACCAGCAGTGTCCAAAATCTTAATATCATTGGGGTATAATCAGTTCATTCTAAATTTATGTGATAATAGAGGCGAAATTCCGGAAGGTAAATACTATAAACATGCGATATGATTTCACTTCAAACTTTGACCTATTTTGCTTTCCTTCGCCACGTCAAACCCACCCCTGCTAAAACGATAAGCATTGCTAGCATTGAAGTGATGGGAGGTAACTCTGCAAACAGGAAAAAAGCTAAAACCGAAGCCAGGAGGGGTTCTACTAAAATAAGTGTAGACAGTAATGTGGGGGAAACATACTTAACAGCATAATTCATCGAGCCGTGACCCAGTATCTGTGGACCAAAAGCCAATCCGGCTCCGGCCCAAATTCCTATTCTAGAAATATCCAGCAGGTTTTTACCCATTACAATCGCTACCAGAACACAGGCTGCGGCTGCATAAAAGTACACTGGGAAAACGTAATCAATCCATTCCCGTTTCCTACGGATTTTTTGGCCTATCAGAAGGTAAACCACAAAAATAATGGCAGCCGTTAATGCCAGAAAGTTACCAAAAAGAGGATCGGCAAAATCCTGTTCTATCTGGCTATCGGATATTCCCAGTAATAACGATCCCGAAAATGCTAATAAAACCCCAATCCAAGTTGTTTTTGCAAAGCCGCGCTTAAACCAAAGGCGCTCAACCAGTATCATGATGATGGGATGGATAGTCACCAGAACCGATGCAGAAGCAACAGAGGTATAATAAAGAGAAGAAATCCAGAAGGTAAAATGCAGTCCCAGGCATACACCCGATAATGCTATCCACAATCGTTCTTTACCTTTGCCGGATCGCTGCTCGCTACTTCTCAACCAAATCCAAAAAGGGAATAGCATGGCTGCGGCAAAAACGGTGCGATAAACGACCAGCACTAAGGGTGAGGTATCTGATGCATAACGAACCAAAATAGGTGCAAATCCAAAAGCAGTTAAGCCGGCCAGCAGGGCCGCCAGTACTTTTACTTTTGGATATTCCTCAGCCATATCGCAAAGATAAAATTAAAATTTTGTTACCGGATGCGGTCCATCGATTTGACCAATTCGATATCATCTTTGATCTTTTTGCGAGCATACAGCTGAGAACATAAAGCCAGAACTAACAATCCCAAACCAATGGTTTCATCCCACAAAAAGGCCCCAAAACCACCTAGTGATATATAAATACCTATTGCAAAACCGATGACCACTATTTGAATAAGCAATAACACAGTTACCCACTTCCGGTGATTTTTCCGATTTTTGTATAGGAAAATTGTACCCAGAGATCCTATCGAAGCGATGGTTAAAATAATGGCAAAGCTTAGACCCAGCCATTGCTGAGGGTCTTGCATAGCATGACTGTATAGCGCATTAAAAAACACACTTCCATTTAATAGAAAAGCCAAAAAAAGGAGCACTGATTGAATCCGTTGTATCACGAGTCAAATAAAAAGTTTTATTCCATTTAATTTCAATTGGCAAAGATACAATTTTTTGCAGAGTAGGTCATCCCAAAACCTAAAGCTTTGCAATTAATAAAAAAGCCCAGAAGAATTAACTTCCGGGCTATTATAACTTACAAACTTTAGGACTTCACCTTTGGTGCAGCATCATGATGACGTTTTGAAGTTCCATTAGATTCAGGAGCCTTAACAATGATACCTGGATTTCTGTCATTGTAAAAGAACAAGTTCACTTTTCGTCGTCCTTTTTCAAATAAATAGTATAGTACCGGTACCAGAATTAACGTCAAGAAGGTGGCAAAAATAAGTCCGTTAATGACTGCTATAGCCATCGGGGCCCACCAAGCAGCTTGCTCACCACCCCAGTACAAATATTCCCCAAGGTTTGTGAAAAATTCAGCGGGTGCATTAATAAGTGTTATAAAATCGAGATTAAATCCAATTGCCAACGGAACCAATCCCAATGTAGTAGTCAATGCTGTAAGTACAACGGGACGAAAACGTACTTTCCCCCCCTGTACTAATGCATCATACAACGGCATATTGTCACGAGTGCGAAGAATATCAATGTAATCAATCATCACAATTGCATTGTTCACCACTACTCCGGCCAGCGAGATAACACCAATTCCGGTCATAATAATCACAAATGGCATTTGGAAGATAACCAAACCAAAAAATACGCCGGCTGTAGACATAACCACCGAAGTCATTACAATAAATGGCTTGCTTATAGAATTAAATTGAGACACCAGGATAAAAGCAATCAGGAAAAGAGCAATCAAGAATGCTGTAGAAAGAAAGTCGATTGCCTCCTGCTGATCTTCCTGCTGCCCGGTCCAACTAGCCTCGTAGCCGTTTGGCATTTGGTTACTGATATAATCGTCCAGTACAGTTTGCACTTCCTCTAGCACGGCATTGGCGTTATAACTGGATCGTACATCAGCCATAACCGTAACCACTCGTTCCTGATCTTTATGCTTAATGCCTCCCAAACCTTCCTCGATTCCCCAAGAAGCGACACTCGATAATGGGATCTGTCGTCCCTCTTCGCCTACGATATTTAAGTCCTGAAGAGCACTCAAGTCATTGCGGAACTGCTTATCCAACCGTACCGTAATATCATACTCATCTTTTCCATCACGGTATTGCGATGCTTCAACCCCATTAATAGCCTGTCGAATTGTATTACCGATACTCCGTGTTGACAGGCCATATACAGCAGCTTTTTCACGGTCGATATCAACGCGTATTTCGGGACTCGGCTCGGGAAGATCAGTCTCTAATCCGTCAAGCTTACTGTACACAGGATCATTTTCAATAATGGTTAGTATTTCTTCTGAGATACTTTCCAACAGCGGCATCTCTTTTCCGGAAATTTCCAGATTTATCGGCTTGCCTGAAGGAGGACCCTGCTGTTCCTCCTCAACCGTAATTTCAGCTCCGGCAATACCTTTGGAGAAATTATTTCGGGCGTACTCCATAGCCCCAAATGATGTCCCTTCGCGTTCTTGAAAGTCCACAAAGTTTAATACAATAGTTCCTAAGTGGGACGAACTCCCCTGGTTAGATCCAGGCCCTGAGGTAATAGCCGAGCCGGCTGTACTTAATACCGATTCAACATCTTCATTATTCGGAATGTTTGGAACTTTTTGCTCCAGATCATCCATTACCGATTTAGTAAACTCTACATTTGTTCCCACCGGTGCCTCTATCTGCACATACGCTCGTGCCGGCGGAATGCCTTCCGGGAAGTACTCAACACCGGGGTTAAAAATTCCGAAAAATATGAAGCTGGAAATCAATGTAAGCACTGCAATTCCAACGATGGTTTTCCCATGATCGAGTGACCAGCGTAAAGTCGTCTCATATTTTTCCAGCAATTTAGGGAGGCCTTCTTTTTGCCACCATTCACCGATTGGGGTCATGAAATAACGATTTGCCAACCACAACAACAGACCTGCTACAATTAACATAGACCACGTTAACACACTATTAATCAATCCTATTAACAGAAGTACTGCTGCAGCCCCTAACATAAATAGTCGCCCTTTATCAGTCATTTTAGGTCGATCAGAGCTTTCCTCTTGATCCAAGTTCATAAATAGAGCACACAGTACCGGATTGATAACCAGTGCAACAAACAGCGAGCTACTGAGCGTAATTATTAGTGTCTGCGGCAGGTAACCCATAAACTCTCCCGTAATTCCGGGCCAAAATAACAAGGGGAAAAAAGCTCCCAAGGTAGTTAGTGTTCCTGAAATAATAGGAATAGCAACCTCGGCAGTACCCTTCTTTGCTGCCGTGAAGTTATCGTATCCTTCTTCCAAATAACGGTAAATATTTTCAACGACTACAATGGCATTATCTACCAGCATACCAAGAGCCAGGATGAGAGAAAACAACACAATCATATTCATGGTCATGCCCAATGCAGCGATAATGATAAACGATAAGAACATTGACATCGGGATTGCAATACCCACAAAGGAAGCATTTCGGATACCAAGGAAAAACAGTAATACTCCGATCACTAACAGCAACCCAGAGATAATGTTATTCTCGAGACTACTGACCATGGAATTAATGTCCTTACTCTGGTCAGAAGTTATTTCATAGTTTGTAGTCGGTGGCAATGTTGGCATCTCCTCGACTAAAATGGATTTTACAGCCGAAGAGGTCTCCAGAATATTTTCACCACTACGTTTAACAACAGAAAGCGAAATTACCGGATCGTCATTAAGCTCGGCATAAGTTTCCCGTTCCTTAAATCCAAATTGAACATCAGCTACATCACGAATGTAAATGGGCTTATCGTCAGGAGCATCAATCACGATATCTTCGATTGGTGCAACGGTCTCGAACTCCCCTGGAACCCTCAGTAAAAATTTCTTGATGCCAACCTCAATATTCCCGCCAGGTACAGTTATATTTTCCTGCTGGATGGCGGCAATAATATCGCCAAAACTGAGTCCATAATATTTAAGCTTGGGCAGATTCACATCCACTTTAACTTCTCTTTCCAATCCACCGGCTAAATTCACTTCAAGTACCGATGGCACGGACTCGATCTGGTCCTGTAAATCTTCGGCAATTTCTTTGAGCTGTATCAACCCATACTGCCCGGAAATATTAACCTGCATGATAGGAAATTCCGAAAAATTAATTTCCTGAATAATAGGATCTTCAGCCTCTGTGGGAAGTTCCGGCTTGGCCAAATCTACTTTTTCCCGCACCTTTTGAAGAGCATCATCAATATTTACATCAGAATTAAACTCCAAGTTAATATTGGAATACCCTTCAGCACTGGTAGAATTCATTTCCTTGATATCAGAAATACCACTTAACTCCTCTTCGAGCTTACGTGTTATAAGGCTCTCCATATCCTCGGGCGAAACGCCAGGATAAGTAGTAATCACCATAATATTTGGGATGGTGATATCCGGAGACGATTCCTTGGGAATATTGATGTATGACTGAATGCCCATAATCGCAATCAGCAAAACCAATACTAATACACTGATCCGATTATCTATCGAAAATGAAGAAAACCAGAACTCTTTCTGCTTCTCTGATCCTCCCTTTCCGTTACCGGTCAAACTGCTATTTGTAATTTCTTCGTTATCCATTCTTAATTATCCTACAAATTCTTTTGTGCAATTCTACTTTCACGCGACTCAACGATGGTTATCCGCATGCTGTCCTGCAAAAAGGATGACCCCACTGTAATGAGTTGGTCCCCAGTTGTAAGCCCGCTTTCAATGACAACCTCATTCTTGTAGCTCGCTCCAAGTTGAACCGGTCTCATTTTAGCAATTGTCTTTCCTGCTGCGTCCTCGGAAGCTACATAAACTACATTTTGATTATTATTCTTGGTAGACAAATTCTTCTCCAATAACTACCGATTCATCTGTTTCCAATGTTCGAATCATCAGATTGGCAATCATGTCTACTTTATAGTCATATGCTTCAGACGGCAATTTTACCTCAACTTCAAAAGTTCGTGCCTGTGGACTTATACTTTTTCCTACAAACGTAATGGGCAATTGTAGCGTATCAGCCTGTTGGAAATCGAACCATATTTGTGCCATATCGCCTCGCTGTACAACGTCAGAATAAATTGATGGAACACCTGTTGATATTTTGAGATTCTTAGTACCAATCAGGCGTAACAGTACAGCTCCGGGCGTGGCCATTTCTCCCTGTTCCAGTAATATATTTTCAACTGTAGCATCAAAAGGTGCCCTAACAGTTGTCTTATTGATATTTACTTTTACCGCTTCGAGCGAAGCTTTGTTCTGCTCATAATTATATTTAGCATTTAAATAATCGATTTCTGAACCGACACTATCCTGCTCATATAAGCGCTTTAATCGCTCATAGTTTTCTTTTGCTTGTGCAGTAACTGCTTCAAGTCGTTCCCGCTCTCGAATCAACTGCGAATCATCAATCTTTAAAATCGGCTCTCCCTGCCGAACATCGTCACCGGGATCTACAAAATATTTTTCTATTCGGCCGGAAACTTCTGCAGAAATTCGTACATCATTGGGGGCCTCGACTGTTCCTATCAGTTTTAAGTATCGCTCAAAGTGTTGCTTCTGAATCTCTTTTGTTTCAACATTTACCGTTTTTACCAATTCTTCCTGTTCAGCTTGCTCTTCTTCAGAACATGCCGTAAACAAAGTGAGACCAATAATTCCGGTTAAAATTAATCGCTTAATCATAATATTTAATCCTAAAACTTTGTTTTAGTCGTTTAATGAGGGTTTATCGTTATCTACAAACGGTACCATCCCAATGGCCTGATCATATTGTGCCTTGGCCGATAGATAATTGAATACCATCCGTGCATAATTTGCTTCAGCTTCACGCAGTTGCAGTTCTGCATTGGTAACATCAAGCTGAGACCCCATCCCGTTTTCAAGTCGCGCTTGCGCTCGCTGATATCCTTGACGTGCCAATTCCAATGCCTTTTGACGAACCGGGGCCGTTTCTATTGCTTGGTTTAATGATTCTTTGGCAGACTGTATTTCATTTTTAGCCGATCGTATCGCAGCTCTTTTTTGCTCTTCCAGATCTTTCTTTTCAATCTGCGCAATATCCAGATTCGACGACCGCTCAAACCCTCGAAAGATGGGTACCGATAAATTCACCCCAAATGTTTGTGTTCTTACACGACGTCGATCGTTTCCAAAGAACGTAGGCGTTCCAGGCTCCTCTGCTCTCCACCCTAAGTTGTAAGAAGCAGTGAGAGATGGTAAAAAGCGACTTTTTATAGCTTTTATTTCACGATCCTTAAGCTGGTTCTGGGTCTCAATAACCCGTATATCACCTCGTAAATCCGTGGCAACATCCACCACATCAGATTGTGAATTCAGTTGATAGGGGGTCATGTTATCAACCCGCTTAATATTCGTATTGGTTCCATCGGTAGCTTTCTGCGNAGTAACATCGTATGCGTTCAAATCCCCTTCTACAGAAAAATCTACACTCAATGGTACACCAAGNACTACTTTTAGCTCACGATAGGCCTGTTGCAGTGCATACTTGGCTTCAGCAAGTTGTGGTTCTTGATTTTTCAGCTGAACTTCTACTTGCAGNACAGCATATTCATCAATTAGTCCGGCTTTATTACGCGCCTTGTTTTCTTTTAGGTTTTCTTTCANTCGATTTACAGTAGCTTGTTGTAACCTAAACTGTTCTTTGGCTACCAGCACGTTATAATATGCCAGCCGAGTTTGTGTAACAATCTGCTGAGTTGTAGCTCTAAGATTCTCAGCCTGTGCCTCTTTAAATACTTTGGAACTGCTTATACCTATAAAAGCTTCTCCCCGAAACAGGGTTTGCTCAACCGATAGATTACCCTGCCAATTGTTATCTTCACCCACGGGAATTGCTCGCAATGGCGAATTGGGATCATTGGGATCTTGAGGAAAAAAGAATACCGGCAACTCAAGGTTTCTGGTGTATGCAGCTGAGGCGGTAACATCAGGAAGTACAGAACTCCACGCTTTTGTAACCTCTTCATCAGCAACTTCTAAGTCAAAAAGAGAACGCTTTATATCAGAATTATTTGCTAATGCTACCTTAATAGCTTCGGTAAGCTCTAATGAATTGTCGCCTTCAAGAATATTTGAGGTTGAAGTGGTATCGGTCTGCTGAGCTTTTATAGGTGCTGATACTAAGAGTAATATTAAAAAGACCAAGGGGCCTATTTTCTGTAAAGAATCGCATAACTGGATGCCAATATGATTCATAAATGCTTGAACTTTTCTGGTTCTAAATATTTGAACATGCTTCATTTTAAAGGCTCATTTTTACGTACTTATTTCCCATTTGTTTCAATATTATGACTGCCAGTCATCCAACGTTTTCGAGCATCTTCACTAGCAATTCCGGTTCCAACCAACTTCAAAAAGTTTTCAAATAACGTATCTACCGAAAGTTCCATTTCATCAAGCATCTCAAAATGATACCCTGTACCGTGCATATGACTCATTGCGGTAATGCCGCGCGTACTTGAATGTATTACTACCGCCAACTCTTTAGGATCATAGCTATCATTAACAGTGCCATCCTGCATACCGATTTGGAGTGCCCGAATCATAAAGTTCAACGCCTCCCTCCTGTTTTCTTCACATTTTTCAGCATGCTTACTGTTTTTTAGCTCTTCAACATCCCTCAGAGACTCATAGTACATGAAAGAATTAAAATAGTTAGGATTCTCCCTTACAAAATTAAGGTATGTTTCTCCTAGCAAGCGAATTAATTCCAAGCCTTTATGATCGTGTCCGCCTGCAAAAACTTTTGCAAACTGACTATTTAACAAGTCAGATCCACGCTGGGTAATAGCCAGGTAAAGCTCCGTCTTATTTTTAAAATACAGATAGAGAGTACCCTTGCTTAGTTCAGCCTCTTCAGCAATCTCATCCATAGTAGCCTGATCGAGACCTTTTGAAAAAATTATTCGTTCGGCGGCATCAATAATTTGATTACGTCGCCGTTCTTTTTCTCGAGCTTTTCGATCTTCTGTTCCCATATAAAATTTAATTAAAATGACTATCAGTCAGAAAGTGACCAAAGTTAAGAGTAATATTACCTAAGTACAATATTTGTAATTAAATAATTCCCGACATCCCATTAATATTTCTATTATCCACGTATCCACGATATTTTCATGATTATCCCCTACCTTTACAGACCAATTTTCTTGTNTAACCACAATCGAAATCATTGAATTTCTCGAAAAAATCTCTTGTAGANTCCTCTCTGTTTATAGTAGCAGTCATTTGGGCATTAAATTTCTCAGTNGTCAAATACTCTCTNAACGAAATTGATCCACTCAGTTTTAATGGCCTGCGATTTATTTTTGCCGCAGCTATTATNTGGATTGTTCTNCTTTACCGTAATCAAGTATTCCTAATCCCAAAAAGGGACTGGCTTCCGCTCATTGGTATGGGACTACTGGGAAATCTCATCTACCAGGGATTATTTATTATTGGTATTAATTATACCTACGCAGCCAATGCGGCTGTTATGCTAGGCACTATCCCAATCTGGGTTGCCCTCATCAGTCATTTCTTTAACCTGGAGCAAATGAACATCTTCAAAACGTTTGGGGTTATCGCTGCCTTTGCCGGTATTATTTTCATTATTTCGGGAGGCAATGACCCCTTCTCATTTGGTTCTGATACTTTTCTGGGGGATATCATTATCATCGGTGCTGCCATTGTTTGGGGGGGATACACCATACTCTCCAAGTCATTTCTGTCACGCTATACGCCCATACAGTTTTCAGCGATTATGGCTACCATAGGTGCAATTGTTCTTTTTCTGATTGGGTTACCAAGCATTATTCAACTAGATTGGACAGAAATTTCGGCTGCGGCCTACGGTGGGGTTATATACAGCGGATTGTTATCCATAGGAGTAGCCTATCTCATTTGGAATTACGGCCTCCAAACTGTCGGAGCCGTCCATACCGCCACTTATCAAAATCTTGTCCCTGTAATGGGACTTTTATTTGGAATTGTTTTACTAAACGAGCAGCTAACATTTTTCCAATATGCCGGGTCGGCACTGGTAATAGCAGGAATTGTGTTGGCTCGCTGGAAGAGAAACACAGATTTCAACGTTGCAACTACTGAAATTAAAAATGAATAAACTGCTAGAATCGATAAGAAATATTCACTTTTGCACTAAAGCGCTCCCTGGTAAAGTTAGGATATTCAGAGGAATCAAATCCCACAGTGCCACCTATTAACCAAATATCAGATAAGGCATACTGCCCGTCAATACTTGCAGACCAAGAGTCTAATGCTGCAATATCATCTGAAAATTCTATTTCTGTTGGAGCCGTACCATATCCTCCATTTAAACTTATATACGTTTCCGCTGTCCCAAAATAACGACGCGCTACTAAATTCAGAGATCTTGATGTACCTCCTGATGAAGGAACTAAATACGTCCGCGCCGTAAATAGATAGCTACCACGGTATTTTGTAAGTGACAGGGTATAGATATCAGTTTGAGACGCTCCAAAATCTAAATATCTGATTCCCGCTTCTAATTCAAAAGCTGCTGGCAGAGACTTATATAGCGAAAACCCAAACCTGTAATCGGGATGTACAGGAGACTGAGAATAACCGGCGCTCACATAAGCATATAATCCTGGAGCTATTGATGGGTACGCATCGACATTAAATTGCACTCCATCCGATCCAAACCGCTGTGCATATTCAACCCGTCCAATAATAGAACCAATTGGAGTCTGCCGCGTGAGCCCAAACTCCGTAAAATGCCAGGGGTCAAAAATAGTTCTAAATCGGTCATAACGATATGATATCTTGGCCCGATACTTCATTTGCTGTAACTGGCTATCTTCTAAGCCTTCACGAGCCTTACGATTACCGGAATCTTCTTCAAGAATAGCTTTGTAAGTCTGCTCTGCCTCTTCGTAGTTTTCCATTCCATATAGAACAGACGCTTTCACCAACATAAATTCAATATCACCGGGATAATACTGTAACGCCCGATTCGTTACTTCTAAAGCCGCATCCATCTGCCCCGACCATTTTTGGTTATCCACCAGGGCGGTCAATGCCCTACGGTTTTGAGGATCGTTATCCAACACGTAATCCAGTTCTTCTTCAGCCTTCTCATAGTTACTTTCCCAGCTGTACAACCGCGCTACAAAAATTCGGATGCCATGATAATTTGGGCTTCGGTCCAAGGCTTCATAAGCATATCGCCGCGCCGTCTCATAATTCTCCTCATCAAAAGCAGCCGTTCGAGCTTTTTCATAAAGCTGGTCAACAGTAAGATCTTCCATATCTTGCGCAAAAACCGCAGCACTGCTTACCAACAAAAACCATATGCAAATGGTAATTATTTTTTTCATATCATCGATTTAATTGTTCGCCGTCGCTGCAAGGTAAAATATTATTCGCCAATATGTTTCTTCAAGTTCGGTAGTTCCTTATAGTCTGCATCCAACTTCTTAAGCAGGTCATATGTTTTCTGAGCTTCCTTTTGCTTATCCAAATACCCCAAAATTTTAATCTTTCTTGCCAAAAATGATTTACTTTGAGGGTGACGCTCGAGTCCCTGCTCAATAACCTGTAACGCTGTTTCGTAATCACCCTGCCAGATCTCATTATCCACATAAGCATTGTAGGTGTCCTCATAGGTATTATCTTCTTCCAACACCTTTCTGAAATGCATCTCTGCCTGCTCATAATTACCCTGCCAGGCATTCGTCCGACCGATTAAAATCCGCACGTCATGATATTCGGGAGTTCGCAGCAATATTCGTTTTGCGATAGCCCGAGCAATTTCATAATCCCCATCAAAAGCCCGTTGGCGGGCTTTCTGAAACTGCTCATCAATTGTCAGTTCCAACGAATCCAGCTTTGCAAAAAGCGTGTCGTATTCAGATAAAAATGCATATTTCTCTGATCTACTCGCACTTACATTTTCTGTGGGATACAGCCGGTTATTTTGTACTACAAAATTGTTTATCGACCTAAACCTATTCAGCTTTTTACGCAGCTCTTCTTTTTTCTGTGTGTTATTGCTTCGACGTAACGAGAGACTTTCGTTAACGGTATATAGCTCATCCCCAAAAAGGTAATAGTGCCCGTCGAGATAATCTGAAATACGATTTTTATTACGCATAAACGGTACCGACTGCGTACTTTGAAAAGTCTTTGTTGTATCCATGAGTCCACCGATCCAATGCGTTTGCTCGGGCATATCCAAATCAGTTTTTTGATCCAACATTGCCATAAGCGAAGGAGTAACTTCAGCATGAGTATTCACCGACTTGAAAAGAACAGAATTCTTCAATTTCGCAGAGTATATAATGATGGGTACATGATAGCGAGATATAGCCGTTGTTTGCGGGAGAGGAATAAGCCAATGATCGCCTGTAATCACGAAAATAGTGTTCTTGAATTGTGGCTGTTTTTTATACGATTGCATAAAATCCCTCACCGCCTGGTCAGCAAATAATAATGTAGTTAACTCCTCTTGATACTGTTTATAGTCCTGTTTTTGCTTCTCTCCAAGTTCCAAATTAATAAGCCTTTTCCGAAACTCCTGTTTGTACTTTTCAGTGTTGGGAACTGTAAATGGGGAATGACTTTGCAGGGTATGATAAATCTCCAGTCGGGGAAATGTTTTCGCGGTATCCAACAACTCTGCAGAAAATTCGAGCATGGTTTTATCATCAATACCCCAATAGTTTGAATGTTCTTTAACCTCAGGCAACAACTTTTCCAAGCTTTGCTTACTTAATACATTGTCGGTGCCCTGATAATCCAAGAAGAAATCGAGCCCGTCAAAATATGTATCGTAACCACTGTAAAAGCCCGTATAGTAACCCCGTTTATCAAGTATGCTAATAAGCGACTGATGACTGGGGTAATTGGGACCAAGCTCCATAAACCCATGCCGACCAAAAGGTAGCGATCCTAAAAGAGACGGTACTAATCCGAATGTACGTCCTGAAAGACTCAGCCCATTTTCCCAGTACAAGCCACGCTGAGCAAGGGAATCAAGATAGGGAGCAAAGCCTGTCCATTGACCGGATGGTCCAATAAACTCACCTCCTAAACTTTCTACCACCAAAAAAACAATGTTCGGCGGGTCTTCAAACTCTTTGAAAAAAGGCCCCAATACATCATTCTCATACTTAGCCGTTTGCAGCAGTGGATAATCTTCCGGATCAAAATCTGATGAATCATTCCCGCTCCAATCAACTGCATCTACACTCTTATTCATGAAATAAAATAACTTGTTTGCAGTTTTTTCTTGTTGTGCCGGTATAGCATTAGGGCTCGTAATAAAGAATGAAAGGCCAAAACAGACTGCAATAGCAGCTACCATGCCATGCATCATTTTCGATTGCCCTCCCTCAAAGAAATACAATGCTTGTATCTTCCTAACGAAAAAATACATCAATAGATATGAAACTATGACAAAACCAATGCTCAAAACCGTTACCTGCTCAGCCGCAAGAACCGTGTTTGTCAATTCGGCCAACGAGTACGCCCAAAATTCTGCTCCCAGCGGCATCTGTGTTGCACCAAAATATGAAATCAATAATGTGTTCATTATCCCGATGGAAGCGACCAAATGAGCCATTACTCGATTTACAGCATCTGATTTTAGGNTCCATTTTAATCCAGAAAAGATGAGCAACAGCACAGGAAGCAGTATTATGCTGAACTGGAAATCTCTAATGAAAGAACTCCATAAGTAGGACCGATCTGCGAATTCGCTTCCAAAACTCCAAATTCCAAGTAGTACTTCGTACCCCCGCCCCAAAAAAAACACTCCCAGAATAACGATGAAAATTACTAACACCTGGGATAAAGAAATTGGAATTTCAGGATAGCTTACATCATCCATTATCAGAAGGTTCTTGCTAAAGTCTTTTCATTAAAATTATAGATAAACCTGCTTTATTGGCCCCGAAGATACGAATACTTAAAAGAATATTAAGATTTTTTAATTAAAATCGTTACACTTGATGGAGAAGTGTAAATACAAAACTGCCACAAAAATCTTCAACGGCAAAAATAGTGAGGCAGTTATGAATGAAATAAGTTCATATCGCAAATTGACTGGGATTACCAACAGTTCTATAGACAAAAGTACAGGAACTTCACAATCATCAACTCCCGAAAAGGAAATACTTATTGTGGATGATGATGATCTTAGCAGAAAACTTATCAGCCGACTTGTCTCGAAAGAATTTGACTATGAAATTGTAAGCAAATCTAATGGGATTGAAGCACTGGAATATGCACAAGAACATGTTCCACAGCTGATCATTTTAGACTTGATGCTTCCCGGCATGAATGGATTCGAAATCCTTAAGAAAGTTCGTGAAGATCAAAAATTTGAGCATACGAAAGTGGTCTTGGTTTCAGCCAAATCACGCTCCGAAGATATTGAAAGAGGCTTTGACCTAACAGCCGATGAATATATCACCAAACCCTTTCAACCCAAGGAATTTGCAGCACGCATCCGAAAATTATTGACAAAAGCCGCTTAGAACGTATATTGTGGCATGTTTGATTTTAACATTGCCTTACAGTCTCTCATTGGTATAACCGTATTTCTGGCACTGCTTTTCTTTTTTCTACTTGGGTATACCTTTTGGACCCGAAAGAAACAACAGTACTGGAACGGGTATGAGCAAAAATTTAGAGATTACTTTTTTTCCTTAATCTTGGATTACGTAGAACAATCTAATCCAAAGCTCGATGCTGACGAAATTATTAAAAAAATAAGCAAGCGCACGAAGGATTATTCATTCTTTATCAAACTGCTTAATGAGCTTGATGACATTCTGGATGGAACCGANCGGGAGCGNCTCAATAATTTAATTGAACATCCCACCTTTGTCTCTTTTTACCGGAAAAAACTGTTTCAACTTTCTACTGATTCTAAAATTTTCGCCTGCATCTACTTTCAGAAAAGTGCCAATATTGACAGTAGAATCTTGGCCAAGCTCATTACTGTAAGCAAGTCAAAAAACTTAAANTTGGCATTTGCTGCTACCAANGCNNTNCAATCGGCCGATGACTGGACNGTACGCAAAAATGCCCTTATACGTTTTTTTAAAAGAAAAGACATTTCGGAACTAATGGTTGCAGAGCTGCTTCATCTATTTGATTCCGGACGTGCTGAGGACCGACAACAGGTTGGAGAAGCATTTCAAGATTTACTAATCAAAAAAATAGATCCTGACATCAAAAATATCATCGTCCGATATATGGGATACCAGCAATTTTATGAATGCAGCGATTTTTTATTTCAGTATTTGAAACGAATAAATTACGGCCCTGAAAAATACTCCCTGATTCGGGGACTGATTATAGCTCTCGGAGAATTATTTCACAAAGAAGCTGCTTCTATTATTATAACTCTATGGCAAAAGGAGGAAAACAACTCTATTCGATTGGCCGCAATAAAAGCACTCAGTACTTTTGGAGGAAAAGAAAATTTATCTTTCTTACTACAATATTTGTTTAATGCTGAATTTCCGATCCGGAAGGCTATCATATATGAATTTATGATGGAAGGTGAAGACCGTATAGTAATACTGAAGGAATTTATTAGAAAAACATTGCAATCACTTAAAGAAATTGACAATAGGAGTAAATCGCACGAACAGCTTGATTTACATTTAGATCAAATTTTAGATACCACTTCCGGAATCAAAATAGCGCTAAACCACCGACTCAATAAATCCTATGCCTGAGAGCCTTTCGTTATTTAATTTCATTGAGCAGTTCATCATAGGCTATTTTTTAACGATCAACACCGTTTATCTGGCGTTGGTTATTGGAGCACTTATTTATGTTCGGAAACAACTGCTCCACCGTAGGGTTGTTGAAGCAGATGCCCTTTTTAAGACCGAACTTTTTAAATCCATTAGCATCCTTGTGCCCGCCTATAACGAAGCAGATAATATTGTGGAGTCGGTGGAATCACTACTAAAACTGGAGTATCCCGAATATCATATTATTGTTGTCAATGACGGTAGCTCAGATGATACATTACAACGACTTATTGATCACTTCAGTTTAAGTAAAACTGAAATTTACTTTGAAAAACAAATTGAGCATCAGCACATTCGCGCCACCTATCGTTCTCCTGATAACCTTATGCTTACCGTTGTAGATAAAGAAAACGGAGGCAAAGCTGATGCTCTTAATGCCGGCATTAACATTTCCGAAACAGATCTAATCTGCTCAATTGATGCAGATTCTATTCTTGAACAGAACGTTCTGAAAAAACTTATACAGACATTTATTGAACATAAGAATACCGTAGCAGCAGGTGGTGTTGTGAGGGTAATTAATGGCTGTAAAATCGAAAATCGAGAAATTAAAGAAATCCACACCCCAAAAAATTTCTGGGCTCGACTGCAATCGGTAGAATATATTCGCGCTTTCTTATTTGGTCGCGTTGGATGGGATTATTTCAAAAGCCTCCTAATTGTCTCGGGGGCATTCGGAATTTTTGACCGCGAGGCTGTCATTAAAGTAGGCGGCTACTTAACCGATACCGTAGGCGAAGACATCGAACTCATTGTTCGTATGCACAGCTATCACCTTCGTAATGGAGAAAATTACCAGATTCGTTTCCTTCCGGAACCCATCTGCTGGACCGAAGTACCCACAGACTATAAAAGCTTGCGAAACCAGCGTAACCGGTGGCACCGTGGGCTTGCAGATTCGCTTTGGAAACATAAATACATGCTATTCAATCCTACCTACAAGCATATTGGGATGTTCGTAATGCCATTTTTTCTTTTCTTTGAATTGCTTGGTCCCATAGTAAACCTCTTGGGGTATGCTTATTTGATTATTGTTCTTTCACTGCCAAGCCTTTTCAATCTGACGTTTATTCTTCTATTCCTCACTGTATCTATCATTTATGGGATGGTAGTTTCGTTTATTGCGGTTTTAGCGGAAGAGGTTGCCTTCAAAACCTACAGCGATTTTAAAGATGTAGCTATTCTCAGTTTATACTCCTTCCTCGAAAACTTAGGTTATCGACAAATCCACGCCTGGTGGCAATTCAAAGGATTGATAGACTTTTTTAAGGGTAAGAAAAGCTGGGGCAAGATGATTCGCAAAGGGTTTAAAGAGTAAATACCCGTAAGTCGTATTTACTCTTTATATCACACTCTTGATCCGCCGCTCAACAAATAGAGAATGGCCATGCGCACCGCCACACCATTGGTGACCTGACTCAATATTATCGAACGGTCGCTGTCAGCCACCTCGCTATCCATCTCAACACCACGATTTACCGGTCCGGGATGCATAACCGTGAAGTCAGGATATTTTTCAAGATGTTTCATGGTAATACCAAATAACTGATGGTACTCGCGGATACTCGGAAAAAGTTCTGTACCATCCTCCTGTCGCTCCAGCTGAATACGTAAAGCCATTGCAATATCACACCAACCCAAAACCTCATTGATATCATGAGATACTTCAGCACCCAGTTCGTGTGCGTAGGCCGGCATCATTGTTCTGGGTCCGCAGACAGTAACGTTTGCACCCAGCCTCAATAATCCAATTATGTTAGATCGTACTACGCGGCTGTGAGCAATATCCCCGATGATAGCAATATTCTTATCCGTTAAATCGGGATACACCTGCTGCATAGTAAACATATCCAGTAATGCTTGGGTAGGGTGTTCGTGCGCGCCGTCACCGGCATTGATGATGGCTGCATCCACACAGCGCGTTAAGAAATGTGGTACACCGGGACTCTCGTGGCGGGAAACCACCATGTCAATTTTCATAGAGCTGATATTGCGAATGGTATCTTTCAGGGATTCACCTTTTTTGACGCTCGATGAACTTTTTGAAAAGTTTACAACATCAGCACCCATTCGCTTTTGGGCCAGCTCAAAAGACAGCTTGGTACGTGTACTTTCTTCGTAAAAAAGATTCACAATCGTCTTATCCCGAAGGGTAGGAACCTTGGGGACCGGACGATCCAAAATTTCCCTGAAATATTGGGCTTGCTCCAATACGTATAAAATATCTTCTTTGGAATAGTCTGCCAGCCCTAGCAAGTGTTTATGCTTAAATTCGTGGTCGCTATCCTGTAGTTTTATATCTTCAGTCATCTACTCTGCCTCCTCATCTGGATTTTCTACTACATAAACAGCATCTTCATCATCCAAGGCCTTTACCTTAACCCGCACCTCCTCCTGTACATGGGTAGGCAACTTTGTCCCAACATAATCAGCACAGATTGGCAACTCGCGGTGGCCCCGATCCACCATACAACAAAACTTAATTGTGCGTGGACGACCAAAATCCATTAACGCATCCATGGCAGAACGTACTGTTCGGCCGGTATAAAGCACATCATCAACCAGCACCACATCACGATCGTACAGATCAAATGGGATTTCGGTCACTTTAACCTGGGGCATCTTTAGCTTGGTACGGAAATCATCACGATAGAACGTGACATCGAGTACTCCAAAATCAATATCGTATTCAAACTTTTCTTCGATGTGCTTCAATATTCGTTTTCCCATATGCACGCCTCGGGTCTGCATACCGATAATGGCCAACTGATTGGGATCATCGTGCGGCTCTAAAAACTGATGGGCAAATCGCAGATAGGTGCGATTTAAGTCTTCGGCCGCCATTATTTTTATTCTATTCAAACGCGAATCCTTATTTGTTCTTTCCAACTAAACAGAAGGTAGTCAATGCTAATTACGAACTCAATACCACACAAGAAGATAGTTCGTTATTAACAGCCCGACAAATTTACCCTCAAATTGATTAGTCTTCAATAAAACTAGCCGGACAGAAATAACGCATCCAAGAAAAAAGCCCGACCACTTTTAGGTAGCCGGGCTTACAGAGAAAAGTGAAATCCTCTAATCTATTCGGTTTCTTCCAGGGTAATAGTCCCCAAATCGGTCTTCTCATCCTCTTCAACCATCACATCATTGATTGTAGTATCTGCATACTGCTCATTGGTGGGTTCCAAACTTACATCATATTGGCCATCTTCCAAGCCTTGCAACAGAAAACCGCCATCTTCATCAGTCTGTGTTGTTGCTGCAGTATCATCACCCATAATTGCAAACACATTAGGGGACGCTTCTACAGGTTCTACACTTCCTGTAATAGATCCTACTTCAACTTCTTCACCATCTTCCATAAAAGCTTTTAAAACAGGCTTTAGGATATACTTTCCACTATTGCCTGCCTTATGTACCGAGCGTCCGGCATCAAAATCAACGGTAACCTCAATTTCTTCACCCGCTTCCAGATCCGTCTGGAATTTAATTTTATAACCTGATTGTTGGCCACTTGGCACTTTAAGATCTTGAATAGTGCTATCAACCATCACGGTGTTATCGGAACCTAGTATCAGCCGAAGTTCATTATAGTGCCCCGGTTCCAAATCGGCCTCAGCCAATAATGTGTCAACGCCGTTTGTGAGTTCCAATAAATTTACATTCATCGGTTCAAATGGAAGGTCTATCCATTCTCCATCATTATCACTTTCTGCAGTATCACTCTCAGCCGAGTCACTTTCTGCAGGCGTGTAATGGATTCGCAATCCCTGCACATCGATATTAACCTGCTGATAGTCACCGGGGGCATCGGTAAGATTTACTTTCATATGAGCTTTTCCATCAGCGGTATTGCTCGTATCAACATTCGAGCTTAAATCGCTGCATGAAACAGCTAAAACACTTGCAATAATAAAGGATATCCCAACAGTTAATATGTGGGATACTTTGAACTTCATTTTTGTAAATTCCATAATAAACTCCAAGCTTAATATTTAGATGATATTTTACTTCCTTGCTTTCATTCATATCCAAACCTCATAAATTTGTTCCGCCCTCTTATCTATTATAAAATCTCGACATAACGGCAAGGAATCTTATAAGCAATTTTTTTAACTACAATTCAGGCTTTTAATAAAATGAATAAAGCATTCTTTCTTGATCGTGATGGCACTCTGAATATAGATTATAATTATGTACATAAGCCCGAGGAGTGGACATGGTGCGAAGGTGCTATAGAGGCCTTACGGTGGATGAAGGAGCATCAGTACAAAATAATCGTGGTTACCAATCAGTCCGGTATTGCCCGCAATCGGTATTCTGAACAAGATGTACAATATCTGCATGGCTGGGTTGATAAAAGACTGGCAAAACAAAATCTATATATTGATGATTGGTATTATGCCCCTTATCATCCAGAGCACGATACCAATCGAGAATATGCCCCCAAAGATCGCAAACCCGGTACGGGTATGTTCGAAAAAGCTGCCGCCAAACATGACATCGACTTCAACAGATCTTATATGGCTGGAGACAAGATCACTGACCTAAAGCCGGCTATTGAGCTGAATATCACTCCGTTCTTTATCCGTTCACGCCATGAACCCGATCAGGATAAACAGTGGTTGAAAAATCACAACATTCCTACATTCAATAATATTGGACAAGTTGTCGATATTTTGCATAGATAATCGTTACATACGTAACTTTTTATGCTTTAAACAACATTTTTTAGTAATGTTATCCTAACCGTTACTAAAAAGAGGAGCAAGCGATGAAACGCTTTCTCATAGTTACAGGCATACTATTTATTGTCAATGGGCACAGCTTAGCTCAGCTGACCACACCGGATTCTGTGGGAAATATCCATCCCTACTGGTCTCCTACCGGAAACGAAATTGCTTTCGCTTCTCCTATAAATGGCAATTTTGATGTTTATGTAATTGATTTAAGCAGCGGTGAAGTTCAAAATATGAGCCATCATCCCGCCAATGATTATTATCCTTCCTGGTCTCCAAATGGAAAACGCTTAGCTTATTTTTCTGAGCGGGAGCGTCAGCATTATTATGATCTGAAATATAAAAGCGAAAAACACCAAGAGAAGGACTTTCCCATAAATTCGGCTCGTGATGTTGATATGCCTTCATGGTCACCCGACAGCAGAAATGTAGTATATCACTCGAGTGAGGATGGTGATATGGAAATATATCTGCGCGACTACAGGGGTAACCACATCCGCAAGCTTACTGATAATAAAGACACTGATGTATATCCATTCTTTTCCTCGGATGGTCGACACGTTCTTTTCCTGTCGGATCGAGATGGCAATTTTGAAATCTATAAAATGCGTCCCGATGGACGCAATCAAACCCGACTGACTTATTCGCCACACTCATATGAGATTGATCCCATTTGGTCACCCAGTGACGGTAAGATTGCATTTTCATCGAACCGTAACGAAAATTTCGATATCTATGTGATGGATGCGGATGGTTCCAATACCAAGCAGCTTACCTCCGATCCACATTTTGATTTGGGGCCCCAATGGTCACCCGACGGCGAACAATTGGTCTTTTCTTCGAACCGCTTTGGCAGTTTTGATATTTACACTATCAAAGCCGATGGATCTGACCTGAAGAGATTAACGGGGCATCCCGGAAAAGATCATTATGCATCGTGGTCTCCGGATGGTGATGAGATTGTGTTTAGTTCTGATCGCAGTGGCAAAGCCGAAATTTATATAATCAATAAAAATGGTAAGAATCTGAGAAGACTAAACATCAATATGTATCACTGATTACTATTTTTGAGAGTAAATAGCAGTTAAAGAATACCTACAAGATTTATGGTGTATTCTTGCTATCCAGGATAATTAAGAGGTATAAAGGTTAACCTAATCCCTACATTATTAAACACCTGCTATTTTTATCCGGCTTACTGATCCTTTCCGCTGCATTTGTCATCAGCTGTGAAGATACACAGACGAGTAATGACATACCCGAGACGGTACCAATCCCAGGGGAGTTGGACGTACATTTCACTCAAAATGTAACAGTTCCCGAAGCAAGTGCTTTTTTAACCGACCTATCACTTCGGCCAATTGACTTATCAAATCTGGAAAGCAGAATTGAGCCAAATTGGACTATTGTTGGGGTCCCCGAAGGAGAAGAGAAATATTGGATAAAGCAACTCATTCATTACCCTCATATCAATCATGCAAGACAAAGAACTAAAAAGCTCAATTAGATTAAACGACTTACCTCTGCATCCCCTTTTTATTTGTCTCGAGTTTGTATACTGCATTAGGTGCAGTTAAATATAAATTAGACCCATCTGAACCACCCCAGGCTAAATTTGTTACTCGATCCGGAGTTTCAACTTGTCGCAGCAATTCTCCCTCAGGTGAAAAGATCCAAAGTCCCCCGGGACCTGTAGAATAAAGATTGCCCTCAGTATCCACTTTCATTCCATCCGCTGCGCCTTCAGCATCCGATTGCATTTCAGCAAATATCTTTCCATTGGCTAACGATCCGTCTTCTTTCACATCAAACACCCGAATGTGGCCATGCTGAGAATCATTTACATATAATCGAGACTCATCAGGGGAAAAGACAATACCATTTGGCAGATCAAAATCATCAATCAAAAGCTGCAAACCGTTATCTTCCGAATAGCGATACACCCCACTGAAGTCCAATTCTTTATCTTCGTCCGAAACACCAAAAGGAGGGTCAGTAAAATAGATAGAACCATCAGATTTTATCGCAAGGTCATTTGGACTATTTAGGCGTTTGCCATTATAGTTGTCAACAACTACCGTTAAATTTTTACTGCTCGACAATCTTGATACAAGACCATCATGCTGAGCCAGCAGGAGGTTTCCTTCCCGGTCGTAAGCAAGACCATTAGAATGACCACTGGGTTTTAAGTACATTTCAGCTCCTTCCCCGGGTGTCCATTTATAAACGGTATTAGCCGGGATATCGCTAAACAATAAATAACCGGATTCGTGCCAAAGAGGACCTTCGGTAAATTCATACCCCTCCGTTATTATCTCGGGTTCAGCATCTTCATCAACAACTTCCTGTCCAAATGTTATCATGACCGGTAAGAGGGTCATTAATAACCATGCTAAAAAAACTTTATATATATTATTCATAATAGTCTTATTTGATTAAAATATCCTGAATAATTGATTCCTTTTCTTCTTCTAACCAATAACATTTACTTCAGTGTTTAAAGTTACTAAAGAATATCTCACCCTAAAAATAAAGGATAGCAAAAAAATGATATTGCCGTTTGTAAATTTTTTAAATCCAAAGCCCTAAAATTCTTCCCATTCATTTGTTATATTAATCGCTCAATTTTGATACGGTATTTCTGGATGTACACAGCATCCTATTTTGACGAGCTAAACAGAGGTAATTACTAACTATACGATTGTTGTTATGAAAATTCATGAGTATCAAGCGAAAGAACTTTTAAAAGAATACAATGTTGCCGTTCCCGCCGGGGTAGCAACTACTTCGGTTGACGAAGCAGTAGAAGCTGCTAAAGAGATGAAAGAAAATGGATCATCTCTTTTTGTTGTGAAGGCCCAAATTCATGCCGGAGGCCGCGGTAAAGGTAAAACGAAAAACAGTGGTGCAAGCGGGGTAATTCTCTGTAAAACGATTGATGAGGTTCGCGATGCAGCTGAATCACTGCTTGGCGACGTGTTGGTTACAAAGCAAACCGGTGAAGAAGGACAAAAGGTTCAGCGTATTTATGTTACCGACGGCGTTGATATTGAACAGGAATTTTATCTTGGTATTCTGCTCGACCGTGCAAAAAGTAAAAACGTTATCATGGTTTCTACTGAGGGCGGTATGGATATTGAAACGGTTGCTGAAGAAACCCCTGAAAAAATTGTTAAAGAGTGGGTTGAGCCGGGTATGGATCTGCAACACAACCAAGCTCGACACTTAGCCTTTGCACTCGGCCTAGAAGGCGACGCCTTCAAAAAAGCCGTAAAGTTCATTATGGCTCTTTACAACTGTTATCTCGAAACAGATGCCAATATGGTAGAGATCAATCCACTGGTTCTTACTCCGGGAGGCGATGTTATGGCGCTTGATGCCAAGATGACGTTTGACGACAATGCCCTATTCCGTCATCCAAATATCGAAGAATTGCGCGATAAATCAGAAGAAAACCCTGTTGAACTGGAAGCATCCGAATATGGGTTAAGCTATATTAAACTCGATGGAAATGTGGGTTGCATGGTAAACGGTGCCGGACTTGCCATGGCTACTATGGATATCATTAAACTTTCCGGTGGCGAACCCGCTAACTTTTTGGATGTTGGGGGAAGCGCTAATGTCGAAACCGTCAAAAATGGCTTCCGCATCATCCTTGAGGACGAAAACGTTAAAGCAATTCTCATCAATATCTTCGGTGGAATTGTTCGCTGTGATCGTGTAGCAAACGGCGTTATTGAAGCCGTCAAAGATCCTGAAATTGCTGAAAAAGTGGAAGATGTACCCATCATTGTCCGCCTACAGGGTACCAACGCTGAAGAAGCAAAAGAAATCATAGACAATTCAGACTTGAATGTGATCTCTGCTGTTCTTCTAAAAGAAGCAGCCGAAGAGGTTTCTAAAGTATTGGCACCTGCTTCGTAAACTGACCAATAATTATAGACTTTAACCCTGTCAGAGTGATAAACTCTGACAGGGTTTTTATTTGCAGGAACAGTACATGTAGCATATCGGTTTTATTCACAAGATATACCAATTATACGACAGGCTATCATGAAAAAAATACTTCAAATAATTAACACCATAGCTTTTGTTATTACTATTGTTGTAAATTATGTAGCTGGTGCCGGACTCCTCAACGGACAAACAATTGGTGACATTTCAGCTCGATATGAAAATCTGTTTACTCCGGCCGGTTATGCATTTTCAATATGGGGAGTAATTTACCTTATGCTTGCGGGCTTTGTTATCTATCAGGCACGAGGACTTTTCAAGAAGGTAGAAAAAGACGATTTTATCCTTCAAATTGGATGGTGGTTTGTGATTAGCAGCATTGCCAATAGCTTGTGGCTCATCGCCTGGGTTCATGACTATATCGGGCTATCCGTCATTCTGATAACTGTTCTATTGTTTTCATTGATAAAGATTGTCATCAATACCAACATGGAACGCTGGGACGCACCTTTTCCGAAGATAGTTCTGCTTTGGTGGCCGTTTTGCTTTTACTCTGGATGGATTACCGTAGCCGTTATTGCAAATATCTCAGCTTATCTCACAAAAGCGGACTGGCAAGGGTGGAGTATTAGCGATCCAACATGGGCTATCAATATGATTATTATAGCAGGACTGATTAACCTATTTATGATTATAACTCGCAACATGCGCGAATTTGCTTTAGTCGGCATTTGGGGATTGGTTGCTGTAGCTGTTGCAAACTGGAGTATCCATCAACCTATTGTTATTACAGCTATTATTGTATCCGTAATATTATTTGCAGCTATTGCCATTCACGGCTATCAGAACCGGGCAACAGCTCCCCACATCAAACTTAAGCAAATGATAAATAACTAATTAACCGTTATAAGAAGCTACTCTTTTACTTTTTGGTTTTCGTTGCTCCCAAGTAAATAGCTGCCAATACTACAGCAGCGCCAAGATATTCGAGCATTGTAGTGGGGCGGTCGAAGAAAAGAATATCCCATCCAAATGCTAGTGCCGGCTGAAGCAATAATGCCA
>P_1C_Sed_2_UnCtyDRAFT_1000002_pt1 | contig 69873 bp, 64 predicted proteins | sample Pon1CUnioCityCA_4_FD_10229 | JGI IMG/M metagenome (IMG submission 10229) | reverse complement strand
GCAAAAGAATACGGGCATCGTGACGTCCACTATCTGGAAGACAAAACTGAACTGCCGGGTAAACTGAGAGATATCGTTAAGGATGGCGATATCGTCATCACCATGGGCGCCGGAGACATTTACAGGTATGGTGAACAATTTGTAGAAATGATTCAAAAGAACAACTGAAATAATTGGCGAATAAAAAATCACATAGCATTAGCAGTTTAGGTCGCAGCACATGGGCCGCCATTGCACTTTTTATGCTTGGCCTGGCCATCATTGCCGGTTTTTACTTTGAAAAAAACACGCGTATTTCTGCTGTTGAGTTTAGCGGCCACAAATACACGACCGGGGAATCTCTGCAGGAAGCTTTGATTTCTCCCGTGGGGTTGCTCGCCGACAGTGTTAATTACACAGAATTGTATGCGTCGCTGCGTGAATTGCCTTACGTGGAAGATGTAGCCGTGCGCATGACGTACAGGGGCACCCTAACCATTGAAATTATTGAGCGTCAGCCAATAGGACTTCTGGTCGGTAAACCTGAGACCTACTTTGACAAAGCTGGTATTCAGCTTCCTGCTCAAATGGGAGAATGGGTGGATGTGCCGATCGTGTATGGATTTAAATCAATTACACCGGGTGATACACTCACCGGAAGTGAGTTCAACCAGGTAAAAGATTTTCTTTCAATAGCCATTAAGGATCCGTTCTGCTGGGCTACAATCAGTGAGGTAGCCTGGAGTAAGAATGAGGGCGTCGTGGCATTAAGCAGCGAAAATGGAGTGAAGCTCTTATTTGGCCGCAACAGGTTTGAAGAAAAAGTAAGCCACTGGAAAACGTTCTACCAGGATGTAGTGACCCATAAAGGTATAAACGATTTCAGAACCATCGATTTAAGATTTCGCAATCAGATAGTAACAGATGAACTATAAAAAGAAATATTTAGCAACTAACAACCGCTTGAGGTGATCTATGGAACATGAAAATGAACGTATCGTAGTCGGGCTTGATATTGGAACAACCAAAGTATGTGCTGTGGTTGCTTCAATAAATGAGCAGGATAAAATTCATATTCTCGGTGTCGGAAAAGCTCCAAGCGACGGCCTAAACCGAGGCGTGGTGGTAAACATCGATAAGACTGTGAATGCTATCAAAAAAGCTGTTGAACAAGCACAGCTTGCATCAGGAATTGAGGTTAACTCCGTAAACGTCGGGATTGCCGGTGACCATATTCGAAGCATTCGCAGCAAAGGCGTCATTACCATCAACAACAAGGATAAAGAAATTACGGTGAAAGATGTGGAGCGTCTGCTGGAAGACTGTCAGCGTATCATGCTCCCGCCCGATCAGCAAATCATACACGTAATTCCGCAGGAATTTGTGGTCGACGGACAGGATGGAATCAGTGACCCGGTAGGCATGAGCGGCATGCGGATGGAAGCAGAAGTTCACATTATAACAGGCCTCGTTTCAGCTGCTAAAAACCTCTACCGATGTGTTGAACGAGCTGGCTACCAGGTTGCAGACATCATCCTTGAGCCCCTGGCAAGTTCATATGCAGTGCTTGATGATGAGGAAAAAGAAGCGGGCGTCGCTTTGGTCGACATTGGCGGCGGCACCACTGATCTCGCTGTTTTCCAGGATAATACTATTCGCCATACTGCTGTAATCGCCATCGCGGGCAAGAAAGTAACGGACGATATCAAAGTAGGATTAAGCGTACTCGATGATCAGGCTGAAAAGCTGAAGCATAAGTACGGTGAAAGCTTTGTTGATATGATCGAACAGGATGAATCGATCACTATCCCTGGAATTGCCGGGCGACCGCCAAAAGAAATTACCAAAAGTATCCTGGCTAAGATTATACAGGCCAGAATGGAAGAGATTCTGGAAATCGTAGCGATCGAAATTAAACGAAGCGGTTACTCAGAATCACTGAGTGCCGGTATAGTCATTACAGGCGGCGGTTCTCTCATCAAAAATGTATGCCCCCTTGCCAACGAAGTCCTTGGTATGGATGCCAAAATTGGACGTCCGCTCGGTCTAGCGGGAGGATTAACTGAGGAAGTCGATAGTCCGATCTATGCGACAGGCGTAGGACTTGTCCTTCATGCATTGAGAACGGGTGAGACAAATGAACCTCTCGCGGGAAGTATAAAAGAGAAAGGAGTAGAACATGTGATGAGCAAAATCACCGAACGGATGAAAACATGGTTCAAAGAACTTTAGCAATCAGCTACAAAGCCCGGATTTGATCCAGAGATCAACTTCAGGCCAAGCGCAACCGGACCTGATTTAAAGGTCTAAACTAACAACCAACAGCAATCTACAGAATAACTTATAGCAATCTTAAAGGAATAGACGAATGAAAAACTTAACACCAAGCTTTAGCTTCGACGAACAAGGTCAGGATAACGCAAAGATAAAAGTGATCGGTGTTGGAGGCGGCGGCGGTAATGCTGTCAACAACATGATCAATAAAGGATTAGACAGCGTAGAGTACATCGCTTTAAATACTGATGCACAAGCGCTTAAGAGCAACCGGGCCGATTTGGCCATTCAGGTAGGCTCCAATCTGACGAGTGGACTTGGCGCCGGAGCACGTCCCGAAATCGGGCGTGAAGCCGTCGAGGAAAATCGACATGATTTAGATGAAGCCGTCGACTCAGCAGATATGATTTTCATCACTGCAGGAATGGGCGGAGGAACCGGAACAGGAGGCGCTCCCGTCGTAGCAGGTATCGCCAAACGAAAAGGCATTTTGACCGTAGGTATTGTTACAACACCATTCAAGGTGGAAGGAAAAGTGCGTATGAAATATGCGCTGGAAGGCATCACCGAGCTCAAGAAAAACTGTGATACAGTCATTGTGATACCAAATGAACGTCTGCTTGACATCTCAGATGAAAACACCCGGCTCATTGACGCTTTTGAAATGGCGAATGAGGTACTTTACAATGCAACACGCGGTATTTCTGATCTTATTCTGATGCCCGGTCTTATCAATCTTGACTTCGCTGATGTTCGCACAACGATGATCGATGGCGGCGCAGCCATCATGGGATCTGCGACAGCGAGCGGTCCGGATCGTGCTGAGATTGCTGCACGTGAAGCCATCAACTCCCCCCTTTTGGATGGAGTAAGCATACGGGGTGCTCGAAACGTACTCGTAAACATTTCCGCAGGAAGTGAACTTGGAATGCGCGAAACAACAACTGCGACGAGCATCATCCAGCAGGAAGCTGGTGATGATGCTGAAATCATCCTGGGAACAGTCCTCGATGAATCTTTCGACGAAGAGTTACGCGTAACCGTTATTGCTACAGGGTTCGACCTGAGCGACGACCGTACAAAAGCCAAGATTGCTCCTAAATCTGATTCTGATTCCAAATCAAAATCATCCAAAACAGGTAATCTTCCTAAGGCGAGCCAGGTCGGGCGCAGCTTCACTCGTGGCGACGGTCCTTACTATAAGGGCGAGGGCAACCTGAAAGAGCTGGACCAACCTGCCATTCACCGCCGGGAACTGAAATATATCCGCTCTGATGAAAACGATTATAGCGACGATGAGCGGGAAGAATCAGATTACTCCAGAAAGCGTCGGGAAGCCAGCGGCAATACGCTTCTAAACGACCGCGAGGAGAAGATTGATAAGCGTGATAGTGATCAGCCCGCTTTCCTGCGTAAAATCATGGACTAAGATAATGCTGATTCTGTAGAGCTTTTACAACTTAATAAAGAATATAGATGGGTCGCTAAACCCATACTATAGATTGCTAAATCAAAAAGGGGTTCCTCTGACCGGGGGCTCCTTTTCTATTTTCCGGAGATCCGGTCAATTTCATTTTCGGCCAGGCTTGTGAGATTCTTAATGACCTGGACTGTTCTCTAATCTATTGATAGTCAAAGGATCGTTAAATCGTTAAATCGTTAAATCGTTAAATCGTTAAATCGTTAAATCGTTAAATCGTTAAATCGTTAAATCGTTAAATCGTTAAATCGTTAAATGAAGTTTTTAGATATCAGAGTAAATCACAAGTTTTTTCGTAATTACACTGTAATAAATTTCCGATTTTCGATCTAGTGCCTTTCCATTCCTACACCGAGTCTTTCGGCGCAGGGAGGAGAACGAGAGGGGTGGTATCGGGTCGGCACATCAAACATCCATAATGCCAGTAGGTTCAAAAACCTTCTGATTTAGCGATGTGTGAGATTTTCGATTTAGCGACGTAGCGATTTATTGCTGCCTCTCCCCTCCATGAGGAGCGCTTTTCGGCGTAGGGAGGAGAGATTGAGAGGAGCGGGTCAAAATATCACAACATCACTCCTCAAGAATATCGGTTCTGACTTCCATCTTCTTCCCAGCCATCGAAACGTATCTTCATGGAAAAATACTACGTGTGTATCGTCATTCTTGTAGTGCCACTCTTCAAAATGCTCCCGCCCGCGATGGCGCTTGGTCATAATCCCTAAATAGCCATCGGACTTGAGGCAGTTCCAGAGACGATCAAGCTCCACCAATGGTTCAAACAGGTGTTCAGCCGTTTCGGTGGTAGTGATAAAATCATAGCGGTCATTAAATACTGACGGATCATCAGCATAAAATGGGTCATAAATGCGAACTGTGTGTCCCTCCTCTTCAAACATCAAATGTAGAGTCGGGCCCGGGCCGGAACCAAAATCCAGTCCGTAACTAGCGGGTTGAATACGCTCGGCCATCGGTTTGAACATTCGGTTTAAAAATTTTCTGTATCCCGGATCATCAGGATTATTTTCATGCATGTCATACCTCGACTTCTCTTCTGCCGTATCCAGGCGCTGATCCGGATTTACAAATATCAGATGGCAGTCGTTACAGATAAAGTAGTCACGAATATAGTCCATCCGCGTGTCATCTTTCAAAATCCACTCTGTCTGATGACTCCCACACAAAACACACTCAACATTTTCCATAGATTGAAACTTATGAATTAATCCAATCAGTTATCAAACTCACCACTGCATCCTTTTATAGTATTAAATAACAGTTCAATAGACTCAAGACCTAATCCGAAACACTTAGTACTCTTGTATTTGATCTTCATTATAACCTCAAACGCTCGTGTTATATTTCACGTTTGATATCTGTTTGCGTACCTTCACCATTCATTCAGAATTCATTAATTCATAACTTTGTCCACAAAAAATACATCTTACGACGCAATCATCGTTGGGTCCGGTCCAAATGGATTATCAGCTGCAATACGGCTCGCTGAACAAGGTTTAAGTGTGAAGGTATTTGAAGCATCTGAGACGATTGGAGGCGGAATGCGGACCAAAGAGCTTATTCAGCCGGGTTTTCGACACGACGTTTGCTCAGCTATCCATCCCCTTGCAGCCTCCTCGCCCTACCTTAAAGATTTGCCCCTGGATAAGTATGGTCTTGAGTGGATTACACCCCACTACCCGGTGGCACACCCAATGGATAGTGGTGAAGCTGTGGTTATGCACCACGAAATGAGTAAAACGATGGACGAACTCGGTGTTGACGGCGATACGTATAGATCAGCCTTTGAACCGATTGCAGAGAACTGGAACACACTCACCAGAGATTTTCTGGGACCCTTGAGTATTCCAAAACACCCGGTAAATCTCGCCTTATTTGGCCTGAAAGCACTTCAGCCGGCGTCGCTTTTTCAAAAGCGATTTAAGCAGGAACGGGCAAAAGCACTCTTCGCCGGGCTGGCTGCCCACAGTATTTTACCACTTAATGCAGTTGCGACATCGGCAATCGGACTGGTTCTCGGAGCTGCGGGGCACGCTGTTGGCTGGCCGCTTCCCAAAGGAGGCTCACAGTCAATAGCTGATGCAATGGCCGGCTATTTCAAATCTCTTGGGGGTGAAATTGAAACAAGTNCTGATATTAAATCNNTCGACCNGCTTCCATCTCACAGGGCCGTGCTGCTGGACGTCACACCCCGACAGCTCATCGATATTGCGGGCGAAAGATTACCGGGGTCATATGTAAAGCGGCTCAAAAAATATCGGTATGGGTCGGGAGTCTTTAAAATCGATTACATTCTAAGTGAGCCGGTACCCTGGAATGATCCTCGAGTAAAAAAAGCGGGTACAGTCCATCTTGGCGGTACTTTTGATGAAATTGCAGAGGGCGAAGAGGTAATGGATTCGGGAGGGCACTTTGATAAACCTTATGTCTTGATTGCTCAGCAATCTAATTTTGATGAGACACGTACGCCGGATGACCGGCACACACTTTGGGCCTATTGTCATGTTCCAAACGGTTCAACCCGAGATATGACGAAAGAAATCGAGAATCAGATCGAACGCTTTGCGCCGGGCTTCAAGGATATAATTGAACATCGCCACACGATGAATACCGATCAATTTCAGGATTATAATGCCAATTATTTCGGTGGTGATATCAACGGTGGCAGACAGGATATATGGCAGCTCTTTACGCGACCACTGCACCTCATAAATCCTTATGCAACGCCTGCTGAGGGTGTCTATCTCTGTTCATCATCCACACCTCCTGGTGGCGGTGTCCATGGCATGTGTGGTTATCATGCGGCAAACCTTGCCCTTAAAAAAGAATTTGGACGGTCGAATAAAAGCCTGATGTCCGGCAATGCTTAAGAATCTGGTAGAACTCACAAAAAAAACGAGGCTCTGGGCTTCCGGCTCACATTCTCTGTCAGGCTCAGCCGTCTGGAATATCGCTACGGTGTTCATTGCACTGCTTGTAGCTATTCCGATCTTGACTGTGATTTCGAATATCTTTGTGCCAAGCGGCGACATCTGGGGGCACCTTGCCTCTACCGTACTTCCCAACTATATCATGAATTCCTTTTGGCTGATGATAGGTGTTGGAACAGGTGTATTTCTGATTGGTGTGGGTACCGCGTGGCTTGTAACAATGTGTTCATTTCCGGGAAGTAAACAGTTTCAATGGCTTCTTATTCTGCCAATGGCTGTTCCTGCTTATCTTCTGGCCTACACCTATACTGATTTTCTGGCATTTACCGGACCGGTTCAGGATACAATCAGAGCTGTTACCGGCTGGGGATATGGGGATTACTGGTTTCCGGATATCCGGTCACTCTGGGGTGCTGTACTATTGATGTCTCTCGTCTTCTTCCCATATGTTTATCTCCTAACAAGAGCAGCTTTTCTTGAACAATCAGCGTCACTTCTTGAAGCTAGCAGGAGCCTTGGTGCCTCCTCAACAACCAGCTTTTTTAAAATTGCTTTGCCGCTGGCACGCCCGTCTATTGCTGCAGGTATGGCACTTGCCTTGATGGAGACCCTTAACGATTTCGGAACAGTTGATTATTTTGGTGTTCAAACGTTTACAACAGGTATCTACCGAACCTGGTTTGGTTTGGGAGAACGGGTGGCAGCAGCACAGCTTTCAGCATTTTTGATGATGTTTATCCTGGTCCTTATCCTGCTTGAGCGCTGGTCACGAAATAAAATGGATACCCGGCAATCAGGAACCGGACGCTATAAACAGCTCACACTCTACAATCTCAGCGGATGGAAGGCCTGGGGAAGTACGATTTTTTGCTCTATTCCGGTCGTCTTTGGCTTCCTAATCCCGGTTCTCATCCTCACCGAGATGATGCTATCTAACTTTGAGTCTGCCGTAGATGCAAGATTCCTACAGTATAGCCTGAATACCATCTCAGTTGCTGTGATTGCCGGAACAGTGGCATTGCTGGTGGCACTTGTACTGGCTTATGGAACACGGCTGAGGCCCAATTTTCTCACAAAAACGGCGACTAAAATCGGATCAATGGGATACGCTATTCCCGGATCAGTTATCGCTGTGGGAATTCTCATCCCATTTGGCTGGGTCGATAACAGCCTGGATAGCTGGGCCCGGGAGACATTTGGATTCTCAACCGGTCTCTTACTCAGCGGAACCATCTTTGCTCTCATTTTTGCCTATGTAGTGCGATTCCTGGCCGTGGCATTTAACACTGTTGAAGCAAGCCTGGGTAAAATTACATCCAATATGGATGAAGCCGCACAGGGTATGGGATACAGCTTCCTGAAAACACTGCGTAAAGTTCATATTCCCATGATGTCGGGCAGCCTGTTTGCAGCTATAATGCTTGTTGTGGTTGATGTGATCAAGGAATTACCGGCCACGCTCATTGTCCGCCCGTTTAACTTTGATACGCTTGCAGTACAGGTATACCGTCTCGCCTCTGATGAACGCCTCGCTGAATCTTCCGGGGCAGCCTTGGCCATTGTTCTTGTCGGGTTGATACCGGTAATCATTTTGAGCCGTTCGATTGCCAAATCACGCAAGACCAACATCAAATAAACCTCGTTTTTACCATTAGCTGGCACACAATTTTCCAAAAAACCTGGCAAACATGCTTTACAAATTTATGATATTCAGCATAAAGAAATTAAACAGCTAACAAAGACCTTCCTTTCTTATGAACAATCAACCAGACTTCAAACAACAGCTCGTCAAACACCTGAAAGGCGGACAGGCCTTCTCTCCTATCGATAAGGTGTTGAACGAAATGCCTTACCAGAAAATCGGGATCGTGCACAACGGGCTTCCCTACTCGTTTTATCAGCTTTTTGCACACATTCGTATCGCCCAGCTTGATATCCTTGAGTATTGCAGAAATGATACCTATCAAGCTCCCAACTGGCCCGATGAATACTGGCCTGAGGCTAAGTCACCCGACAGCGAACAAAAGTGGCAGTTGCTTATTGATTCTTACTTCGACGAACGGGATGAATTTTGTGAGATGCTACTTGAACCGTCTGCTGATTTAATGAAACCGTTCAAAGCCAACACAGATCATAACCTGTTGAGACAGGCCGAACTGATTATCGAACACACAGCGTATCATACCGGACAGCTTTATATTATATATCGATTGCTAAATAGCTGACTACAGAACAAGATTTAAAAATTCTGAGCAAACCAATATCATACAAACAAGGAATAAAAAACCCCCACATCATTGATATGAGGGCGTAATTAGTTACTAAATAATAATTTGTTATCTCCAGCCAGCCCGATCCATCAGGCGTATTGCTTCTGGATTATTCTCTCCATAAGAAGTTACATTAACGGCATCACTTTCAAATGTTCCAAAGTCGTCAAGAACGGATGGCAGCTCCATGCCATCGATAATTGGAAATTCATTATTAGCGATTGCATAGAGTTCCTGAGCCTCTTCAGTGGTAAGATATTCAAGGAATCGAGTTGCATTCTCAATATTGGGTGAATTTACGGCAATTCCCGCTCCGCTAATATTAACATGTGTCCCGCCATTCTCTTCTGTTGGAAAATGCATGGCTACCTGGTTTGCAACTTCCTGATCTTCTTCGTCTTCAGAACTCATAAGCCTTGCAAGATAGTAATGATTCACAACTGCNACATCACATACGCCGGCAGCTACAGCTTTAATCTGATCTGTGTCACCCCCTTGTGGTGCACGTGCGAAGTTTTCCACTAAACCTGTTGCCCATTCTTCAGTATCAGGTACACCATAACTCTCAATCAAAGATGCTACAAGCGATTGGTTATATATATTATTTGATGAACGGATGCATACTCTGCCTTCCCATTTATCATCGGCAAGATCCCAGTAACCAGCCAGATCATCAGGTGAAACTCGCTCCGTGTGATAAACAATACCACGCACTCGCTTTGATAGTCCTACCCACATACCGTCCCGGTCTCGCAATTCCTGTGGCACAACATTATTAAGTTGTTCTGAATCATACGGTTGTAGCACACCCGCTTCTTTAGCACGCCACAATCGGCCTGCATCTACAGTAATGAGAACGTCTGCGGGACTGTTCAGGCCCTCACTATTAATTCTTTCTATCAGCTCATCGCTTCCCCCCTCAATCAGGTTGACGACGATACCGGTCTCTTCAGTGAAGTTATCATAAAGTTCAAGATCTGTATCATAATGACGGGCTGAATAAACATTTACCTCTTCTTGAGATGAACATGATATTGCCACTCCTGCAAGCAACAAAAAAAGCATTAGTTGTTTAATGTGTACCATTGATTTAATGTTGGATTATATTGTTTAATGAATTTATTAATTTAGATTAATTCTAAATAGAATGCAGCCCAAAATCAACATCTATTTTGCCTGTAAGCTGTGTATATCGTTTCTTCTGTATGCTCAATACTCAGATTTAATTTCATGATATATGAACCGAAAAGCCGGAAAAATTATTCGGTAAACTATCCTAAGTACTTTGCTGTAAGTAACGACAGATTTAATCAAATGCGGATTTAAAAAAGTTAAAAAAGAAACACCACTCCATTTGTTGAAAAGACCTCACGGTACCACCCTTATAGATGAAAAGCTACCCCGAAAACTCACTGTATGGGGACTTTGGCTTCTGGTCGTAAACGGTTTTGTTGGAGCGGGTATCTTCGGTCTGCCCGGAGGAGCTGCTGCGCTTGCAGGAGAGTACAGCGTATGGATTTATCTACTATGTGCCCTTTTGATGCTTCCCGTGATTTTATGCTTCGCGGAATTGGGAAGCTATTTCAAAGGAACAGGCGGCCCCGTGCGGTATGGCACAGAGGCTTTCGGGTCATTTATTGGTTTTCAGGCGGGATGGCTCTTTTATGTTGCCCGGATCATATCATTCTCCGCCAACTCTGTCTTGCTGGCCGAAAGTATTGGCTTTTTTTACGAGCCGGCCTCAGCTGGCACCGGCCGAGTTATAGCACTGGCTATCATCATTGGTAGTCTGACTCTCATTAACGTGCTGGGGTCAAATGAATCTATTCGATCTCTTGCCATATTTACCATTCTGAAGTTCGCTGTACTCATACTGCTTGTATTTGGCGGACTCATCTTGATTGGGCCTGATGTTGTACCATCTTTCGAAAACCCCGTCCCTCCTGTAAGTGATCTCGGGGCAGCAGCTCTTCTGTTAATTTATGCATTCGTAGGGTTTGAGGGCGCCGTGGTTCCGGCCGGTGAGGCTAAAAATCCAACACGGGATATGCCGATCGCTTTACTTGCGGGACTCGGAAGCGTTGTCCTTCTTTATATGCTCATTCAATTGGTATCTCAGGCGGCCGTACCTGATCTTTCTTCATCAGAATCTCCGCTTTTGGATGCTTCATTGGTGCTATTTGGAAATGCCGGAGCTCTAATTCTCATGGCCGGATTGGTTACATCAGTCACGGGGAACCTGGTGAGCACTATTTTTTCAACACCTCGCCTTACATATGCTCTCGCATTAGATGGCTCTCTTCCTGAGTGGTTTGGAAAAGTACATCCAAAACTGAAAACCCCTGCCAATTCCATCGTTTTCTTCGGTCTGTTCGCTTTCATTGGTGCAGCTGCCGGTTCTTTTATCTTTTTGGCAGCCATGACCGTTCTGTCTCGTCTTTTTCTATTTATTATTACTTGTGCTGCCGTACCTGTTTTAAGGCCTCGTTTCAAAGAGCATAAACATCGATTGAGTTTAAAGGCATTTATTATTCCTGTGATGGGGATTCTAGCCTGTGTCTGGCTAATGTTTCAGGTTACGTTTACATCCATTTGGCTTACAGCTGCATTCATCGCTGGAGGCACGGCGCTATTCTGGCTTGGCAGGCGACAGAATAATGTTCTTTCATAGCTACTGAGATGCAAAAGAATAAATATCCGCCACAAACCGTAAACAAACTGGCGGTGCAGGACAACATGAATCAAGTGACATAGTTTTACTCGCCGCCCTACCAAACAAATGCGCTATTCGTCATGTCGAGTCCATAATGTTGCTTAAATGCGGGAAAACACTATCTCAGAGGTGACAAGGTGAAAATCTCCCCTTCAGGGGAGTACGGCTTAAGCCGGGAGGGGTGTTCTGTGAGCCAGTCGAATAAATATTAATCTTATAAGCCCGCTTTCTGCCCCTGATGAAACCACCGTTTTGGTCTTTCATGCTCCCTTCGACCTAATTTCTTTCTTCTGCGTAATCATCCGCCTCGGGGCGCTTGGTCTTTCTGCTCGCCCTAACCCCGCACTGCGCGCCGAGAGCCCCACGGCGCTTGTACGTGGCTACGGACATTATGCACCTGCCGGGGCATTTCATTTCACGCAAGCGTGAAACCATTTGTGCATGGCAGGTGATAAGTCATGTACTCATCAAAACAAAAAACAACTTCTTTAGCTAAAAACAACATTTTTTACTATCAGTAATCGATAGTGACAGCTTTTTTTTGCCGAACCCGAGCCCCCTCTTTCTTTGAAACAATCTTAATAAAGGCTTTATTTTAAAATCTTTATGATAACCGGAAAAACCTTCCAATCCGGTGAAACGCACAACCCCGGGCAGGATGATTAATCTTGTTGGATTAAAAACGCGGCAATTCAAATTAATTCGCCACGATACATTTGTCCGCCCGGCCTGTTATATTTAACTGAATTCACTTAAACACATTCAATGAAAAAAATACAGCTCATTCAAACCGGCGGTACCATCGCCATGCATTCCGGCAGTGGTAAGCCTGAGCTGGATATCGATAAGTTCACTTCACTTCTTCTTAAAGAGATGCCGGAACTGTCAGATATCGCAGAAATTACTACCCACCAATTATTCTTTGAAGACAGTTCTGATATCACACCAGGACATTGGAAAAAACTGGCCAGTCACATATACAGTGAATATGACACCTACGATGGGTTTGTGATATTACACGGCACCGATACGATGGCATACACCGCCTCGGCGCTCTCTTTTTCACTCTTTAATATTGGCAAACCTGTTATTTTTACCGGGAGCCAGGTACCCATGAGTAAAATTCGTAGTGATGCTCACCGAAACGTGATCAATGCAGTGGAACTGGCAACGTATCCAATCTACGACGTGGCCATATGTTTCAACGACAAGCTTTATCGCGGTAACCGAGCATCCAAAATGAGCATTGGTGAGTTTGACGCATTCGCTTCACCTAATTACCCGCCCCTGGCTGACATTGGAATCGATATTAATTTACAGCAAACCTACTCTCAGCCTTTAAGCGACCTTCGATGCAACCCGGTGTTCGACGACCAGCTGCACGTTATTAAACTATTCCCCGGACTTAACCCCGACATGCTCGACTGCCTGGACCTCAGCCGAACACGAGCCGTGATTTTTGAAGCCTTTGGGAGTGGTAATTTTCCGATTGAAGGATCAACCAGCATGCTCCCTTTTATGGAAACTTGCAGAGACGCCAACTGCCACCTCATTATTAACTCGCAGGCCGCTTACGATTCGGTAAATCTCAATCAGTATAAAAGCGGACGGGCCGCCAAGGAAATCGGTGCATTAAGTGCAGGTGAAATGACGATGGAAGCAACCGTCACCAAAACAATGTATCTTTTAGGGTGCGGTCTGAGCGATGAAATGTTCAAATCCCAGTTTGAACTGAATTTAGCAGGAGAAAGGAGTCAATAATTATGTTTTTTGTATTTGATGTAGAGACAATACCCGACTTTTCATTTTTGAGACGAGTGTTACAAAACGAGGACTCATCTGATGACGAGCTGTTGATTCAGGCAAGTGAAGAACTTACCCGAAACAACAGTGGCTTTTTGCCGCCTATGTATCATCGGATGGTATCCTGGGTGGGATTGTGGGTCGAGAATTCAGGGAAACCCGCAAAAAAGGTTAGCTGGAATGGAAGTGATGAAAAAGAAGGCCTGATTCAGCTATTTGACGCATTGAGTACCTATAAAGATTTTGGCCTCATTCATCATAACGGCCGCGGGTTCGACCTGCCTCTCATTACTTACCGGGCAATGAATCATAACCTTCAGATGCCTGTCAGGCTCAATCACTACGATATCAGGTACCGTTTCAGCAATGCAAATATAGATCTGATGGACGAATTCAGTAACTATGGAGCCAGTTCGTATCCAAAACTGAAGCACCTGGGCCACCTGATCGGTGTTCCATTTAAACAAACGGGGGAAGGAAACGAAGTTCTGAAAATGTATCGCGAGGGTAAACTCGACGATATTGAGCACTACTGTTATGAGGATGTGATGGCCACATATATCGTTTGGCTAAGAATGAAATATACTACAGGCGATATCAACAAGGACGTATTCGAGAACCTTAATGAGCGGGCCATGAGTAAGCTCAAAGAAATCCAGGATAGAAAGTGATCATTCATTTTTTCAGAAGCAGATGAATATTGGATAGACTTTCTTCACTCTACTCTCTACCTTTCATCTTAATTTTACACAACCTACATACACACTCCGGCACCTATTTATGATACGATCTATGACCGGCTTCGGGCGCGGTGAGTCCGCCAAAAACAATATCCATGTTACAGTTGAAGTAAAAACACTGAACAGCAGATATCTTGATATATCCCCACGCATGCCCGGTTCCATTCAGGACAAGGAGCTGGATCTGAAGGAAATAGTTCAGAAACGACTGTCTCGCGGAAAAGTACTTCTGAACGTCTATGTGGACAAATCAAAAATGGGTCTGATAGATACCACATACAACGCTGAAAAGCTCAAAAGCTACAGTAAAATGCTTGAAGAAATGCGGTCTATAGCAAAAATAGACAAACCGCTGAAGCTCCAGGATCTGCTAGAGTTTAACGACCTCTTTGAATCCCGAAAAGAAGATGAAAAGAATCTTGAAATCATTTGGGAATGCACTCAGGAAGCACTTGAATCCGGGCTTGAACTTTTAAACACGATGCGTGAAAAAGAGGGCAAAGAACTTGAAACGGATTTGAAAAAACAAATCCATGATATCTCTGCCCTGCTTAAGAATATCAAGCAGAAATCCAGCCGGCGCGCGCCGGAAACCCGCGAAAAACTTACGGAGCGCATTCAAAAAATGGTGTCCGACGAGCATTTCGACCCTGATCGTATGGAGATGGAAATCGCAATCCTTGTAGACAAAATGGATATCAATGAAGAGGCTGTTCGTCTTCAAAGTCACCTTAAATTCTTCCTTGAAGCGCTCGAGGGTGAACAACCAGTGGGCCGGCGTCTGAATTTTTTATGCCAGGAAATTAACCGTGAGCTTAACACTATTGGATCAAAGGCGAATGACTCATCAATTGCGCACGATGTAGTTATTGGAAAAGAAAAACTAGAACAGATCAGGGAACAGGTCCAGAATATTGAGTGACGAACGCGGTAAGATTATAATTCTCGCATCGCCCAGCGGCGGGGGGAAGTCCACGATGGCAAAAAAACTGCTTTCAGATTTCGACAAACTCAAATTCTCCGTCAGTGCTACCACCCGCTTGCCCCGGCAAGGTGAAATAGACGGCCTTGACTATCACTTTATGACGGCGCATGAATTTCAGGATCGAGTACAAAATGGAGAGTTTCTGGAATGGGAAGAATTTTATAATGGTACGATGTACGGAACCCTCAAAGCACACGTTGAATCTGAGCTTGAGAAAGGCTATTTTATTATGCTTGACGTTGATGTACTTGGTGCTTTAAACGTCAAAAATATATATGGTGAAGATGCATTAACGATTTTCATCAAACCGCCTTCCATGGATATCCTGGAACAAAGATTGAGAAATCGCGGGACAGAGTCAGAAGATTCACTTGAAATACGGCTCAAGCGGGCGGAAAAAGAAATTACATACGCCGATAAATTTGATCGCGTTGTTGTAAACGATAAAATTGAAACGGCTTACTCAAAGATTTACCAAGCAGTTCAAAACTTTATTTCAAACCAGTAGCAAACAGATATGCCAGTAAAGACATTAGATTTAGATAAGATGGGTGAAGAAGGTGGCAACAAATATGAAAAGATTGTTGTGATCTCAAAACGTGCCCGCCAGATAGCAGCCCAGGAGAAACTCGAGCTTGATGAAAAACTCAAATATTTCGAAGGCTTTGAGGATGAAGATGAGTTCACGTTTAACGAAGAACAAGAGCAAATCTCCAAATCTTTTGAGAAGCTTCCTCATGCAACACAACGTGCTGTTAATGAGATGATGGAAGGTAAAACCACGTACCGCTATCCTGAAAAAGAGCTTTAATGCTTAACGGTAAACGCATTTTACTTGGCGTTACCGGAGGCATTGCAGCCTACAAAGCAGTTTATTTATTGCGAGACTTTCAAAAAGCGGGAGCAGATGTCCGGGTCACGATGACCCCATCAGCTACTCGCTTTGTTGGTTCTGAAACATTCTCGTCCCTGAGCCGAACACCGGCAGCTGTCGATATATTTGAAGAAACAGATGAAGATAGCTGGACCAAACACATCCACTGGGGAGAGTGGGCTGATATCTTTGTTATTGCCCCGTGTACTGCAAACACGCTTTCCAAAATTGTACATGGCGCATCTGATAATATGTTAACTGCCACAGTTATGGCAGCGCGCTGTCCAGTACTCATCTGCCCTACCATGGATGGTGAGATGTACGAAAGCCCGGCTGTTTCTCAAAATTTAAAGACCGCAGAATCGATGGGCTTCCATATTCTTGAGCCCGACACAGGTTATCTTGCGAGTGGTCTCGAAGACAAAGGACGTCTCCCTGAGCCTGGTAAAATTCTTGAACGGGCTAACGCAATTATCGACGAGGCGCGCGCAAAAGGTCCCCTGTCAGGAAAAAAAGTAGTTGTATCTGCAGGCCCGACTCGTGAATTCATCGATCCGGTACGGTTTATATCAAATCCAAGTTCAGGCAAAATGGGAATTGCCATGGCCGATGCAGCCGCACGGCTTGGAGCGGATGTGGTTCTGCTTAAAGGCCCTGTTAATGAAAAAGAATCAGAACGGATGGTAACCGAATCGTTTGAGTCGGCCGATGATCTTTTTGACATCGCAAAAAAATATTCAGATGCAGATGTTATCATTATGGCTGCAGCAGTTGCTGATTTGAAGCCGGCTGAAACCCATTCAAAGAAAGTCAAAAAAGAGAATGCATCCGAAGAGTTGAAGCTTACCCCAACCCCCGATATTCTCCAATGGTTTGGCGATCATAAAAAAGATAATCAGACTTTGATTGGATTTGCTATGGAAACAGACAACATGGAGAAAAATGCCCTCGGTAAACTTACTAAAAAGAACCTGGACTGGATTTGTGCCAATTCGGTTTCAGGGCCTGATACAGGTTTTGCTGCAGACACCAATAATATCACGTTAATTGGCAAAGAGACGAGAAAAGAGTTTAAAGGCCCGAAGCAGGAAATCGCCTTCAGGATACTTCGTGATATATTCGATTCCAGAGAGTGATAGAGTAGCCTGCCGAGAATAAAGAGATCTCTCCATTTTGGCCTAAAAGCTCAGCCGCCAATCGAGATGACAGAAGTCTTGCAAGAGAAGGCCTGATTTAAAGCCTGAGCCGAGACACTTTTCCGCCTACAGGCTGATCTACTCGTTCATAGATCCATCTTGATCAACCCAAATATTGCAGATCAATCCGATAATTACGACGGCCAATCCTGCCATGGAATCCTGAGGAGAATAGCTCCAAGTCCCAGAAGATAGAAGATGACAATGGTTCTGTAACGGCGAATGTCATCGCCAGGTTTTTTTGCCTTTATATAACCAACTGATATCAGAATTACACCGATAATCATTGTCAGAGGATGTTCTAGTATATATAACCTTGAAAGGGTATCACCCATCGCTTCACCGCTAAAATTCGATAATCCTCTCGGGGAAATTACATAAAGCACAAGCCCGATCAGCAACTGTAAATGTGTAGCAATGAATCCAGCGAGTGCCACTTTCCTTACTTTATCTGTAAAAGGCTCTTTTCTTACAAACATCACAATAGTATAAATGAGTGAAAATACGAGAATAGCCAGGAGCAAATAAGCAAAATAAGAATGGAGATGTTGTAATCCAGTATACATAAAGCGCAGTTAAATTTTAAAGAGAAGCGTTGATCTTATTAGTATTCTTTGAATATGATGTAAAATCAGAACCCTTACAAGTTCACAACACGATATTAATATAAATGTTCCTAATTTTCATTTTATGTGTATCACTGATCAGCCAGCCGCCTTGCCCACAATCACCACTGAATCATATTCGTAGCTACTTGCAATTCTTAAATTCCTCATCATGTTCAATTTGGGCACTTACTTTTTTGATGGTCGCCCACGTCCCGTATCCTAACATGGCAACGACAAGAGCATAAATCCAGCCAGGCACATTTTTACCAGCAATAAACAAGTACAAATATGCTGAGATGAAAAAGAATGTGGCGCTGAACATTGGCATAACAATTGATCGTTCTTGTCTATAATTCTTCACAAGCCATGCAATTGAGAGTGTAAAAAAAGGTATGGCGCCAACGTATATGACCCCAAATATTATAGGATTGACGCCATACTGCTTACCGAGACTCATAAACCACACGTATGCTTGCTCAAAAAATTCCATTATCACCTAATCGCTTTCTGAAGTTCACATAAGTTGGACTTAACTTCGCTTATGTCATAATTTTTTTTAGAAGAGAATCGTTACATATCCTGTTAATATTGTAAATAAAATATTCTTGGCGCGAACTTTATTTACAAAATTTTGATTGTTCAATTGATTAACGAGGCATATATTTTACTTTTATTTCATTCAACATACCTAATTGATTAAAGTACAGCTCTATATATCACCCCTGTTATACCTAATGATTTCTATCGGGATGATGCTGTCTTTGGCTCACAACCATATCATTCCCAATACGGTTGATAATGGTATTGATGTTCAAATTGAGAAGAACACGAATGAATGTATCATATGTGCGTCCCATTTTAAAGTATCTGTTTCAGCTGATACAGATACTACATCACTTACCCTATCTTCCGAGACAGTTGAGTTTGAAACAAGAAATGTATTTGTCTCGCCACAGAAGAGTGTTAAAAATAATCGTGCCCCGCCTGAGCTTGTTTAAGGATAACTTCTTCCCTCTCCACCTAAGCAGGGAATTCTTTTACACTTACTCATTTTTTCGATTTCGGTGGTGAATTCCGTCGATATCAGAACTCACTATATTTTAATTTCACACGATTATTATTATGAAAGCTCTATATAAAAATTCTTACGTTTTAGTTATATCACTTATCTCTGTAGCTCTGTTATTCTCAGCTTGCAGCAATCCTGCTTCCTCTGATGATGAGGAAGAACATTCATCTCCATTTGGCGTTGCGCTGGTTTTAAATGGCGTTGAAGTCGCTGTTCTGGAAAACGGTAATGTTACGTATAGCAGTGGCGATCATTTAGATCTTGGAGTCGGTGAAGAGACAGATATCATCTCACTCCGATGGATCGCAGAAGATGGTGACCGTTTCACACCTGATGAAAACGAAGGGTACTCACTTCAATGGAATAACACCAATGAAAGTGTACTGGAAGTGGAACAACATGAAGAAGATGGTGCCTGGAATTTCCATTTTGTGGGATTAACTGAAGGAGCATCAGAAGTAACATTTATTCTGTTCCACAACGGTCACTCAGACTTCACAGCACCACAGCCATTTGACATTCGTGTGCACGACACGTCCGGAACTATGTAAACTAATCCTTATCGATCGTCTTACCGGGTATTCAAGCCGGTAAGACGATTAACATAACTGGACATAACTGGCTCTGCATAACATCTATTTGTCAAGCGTGGTAAGAATGATGCCGGTTTTTTTAAATGGAAACCCGGAACATTAAACCAAAACAGAACAATTAGTTCAAAAAGGTATAGTGCCAGTTTATGATTTTTTACAAATTGAAGATCAATTAATAGCCTTTGGGCACGTATCATTGTACAAAAGCCTAAAAAGCCCTTGGTTTATTCCTAGCCTAAAAGAGCTATACCGCCGCGACTAAATCATGATATGGATGCAAAAAATAAATGTATAGGAAATTTGCTACTAATATCCGACAGTCGCTACAATCGCTCTCACTTTTAATCAACAGCCGCACTCAATGCCGGCTATTTTTATGAACAAGCAGTTTGTATTTCTTTCGCTCTTATTACTTTTAATGTTCACCAGTGTATCAATGGCCCAGCTCCGAGGTGAAATTTTGGATGCGGCCACTGAAGAACCGGTCTCGTTCGCTTACGTCCATCTCGAAGAAATAAACCGCACAACAACGGCTGATCGTGACGGAATTTTTCGCTTTCAAAATGTCCCGGCCGGATCCTATGTTATCTCGGTTCACAGAATTGGATACAAAACGGTCACCCGGCAGATTGAATATGACGGAATGGATACAGATCCTGTTATCATTCAAATGCAGCCTCAAAATATCAGTGGGGAAGAAATAACAGTCATGGGTAACCAAGGCCAGGCAGGCGGAGCACGTTTGCAGCATGCTTCGACTAAAATTATTGGCGAAGAGCTTAGACGGAATCTGGGAACCACACTGTCAGAAACACTTACGAACCAAGCTGGGTTTAGTGAACGGTCATCAGGCCCCGCACCGGGCAGACCGGTGATTCGCGGACTAGGTGATGAACGTGTACTTATTCTTCGGGATGGAGAACGAACCGGCGACGTATCGGCACAATCCGCAGATCACGGGGTAAGTATCGACCCAATGGGCGCTGAAGAAATTGAAGTTGCCCGCGGTCCGGCAGCCCTAGCCTACGGTGCAAATGCGATTGGAGGCGTTATAAACGTGGTTAAAAACCAGATAGCGAACACAGTGCCTAATCAATTTACCGGAACTGCATCGTTAAATGGAAAATCAGTCAATGAAGAAGCTTCCGCTGCAGTTGATCTCACGATTCCATGGAATAACTGGGCGGTAACATTAGATCTAAACGGGCGAATAGGGCAAGATTTTACAACTCCAGACGCGATCATTGAAAATTCCTATCTGAGAAATACTAACAACACAGCCGGTCTGAGTTATGTTGGGGACAATGGATACATTGGCGGTTCTTTTTCTACCTATTTATCAGATTATGGTATTCCTCCAGACCCAAATGGTGGACATCCAAATGGAGTAGATATTGAAATGCGGAAATATCAGGCAGATATTCGCGGTGAAAGGGTACTAAATCACTCTTTTTTTAGGAATATCGAAAGCAGCTATTCATTTGTCAGTTACAATCATGTTGAGCTGGAATCAAATGGTATCCTCGGAACGGAATTCGGAAAGCTGACAACTAATTTTTCACTTAGCTCTAATACAAGTGGTTGGGGTATTTTTGATGGGGGCTCAATGGGTTTGTGGGGTGAGCTGGTTGATTATGCTGTTAGAGGTGCACAAACTCCTGATTCAAAACAATATAGCACAGCCGCTTATCTTATCCAGGAAGGTGATGCCGGAGATTTACACTTTGAAATTGGAGCACGATTAGAAGCTATTCAATCCAGGCCAGACGAGGAGCGTAACTCTGCAAGAATAGGACAAATAGAAAACCGCAGTTTTCTTGGTTTAGCATCTTCCGCTTCACTAATCTACGGAGTCACAGACGAACTCTTCATTGGAACAACCATCATGCACTCTTTCAGAGCTCCTACCCTTGAGGAACTCTATTCTGAAGGTCCTCATCTCGCGGCCTACAGTTTCGAAATAGGCAACCCGCAGCTTGATCCCGAACGCGGCCTGGGTACTGAATTATTTGTAAGGTATCGCTCAAACCACATCAACGCAGAGATCGCCGGCTATCGAAATAAATTTCAAAACTATCTTTATCCGCGCGATACAGGCGAACAAAGTATTTCTGACCCTGCTTTGAATAACTATCAATTTGTTGGGGCGGAAGCTGAATTTTATGGATTTGAAGTATCAGCAAATGCTCAGCTCCATCCAAGATTGAACGTTGGAGGGAATATCTCATATACGCAAGCCGATCGATCGGTTACTGAGACGGAACAGGCAGTTACCGGTTTTGATGAAGACACACGGCCACTTCCAATGATTCCACCGGTACAAGGATCATTCTTTACACGCTATAGTCAGGGTAATTTTACCGCAACAGGACGTTTGGTAATGGCAGGAAGTCAAACCCGCCTCGGAGAGTTTGAGACTGAAACAGATGGCTACACACTTCTCAATGCGTCTCTGCAATACAGGTTTGATGGTTTCCGACTGTTGCATACTATGACACTTTCAGGAAAAAACCTTCTCGACACAACCTACAAGAACCATCTCTCCCGTATCAAAGACGTGTTTCCTGAACCTGGTCGCAGCATTAGCCTGCTTTACAGAATCTACTTTTGATAGATATCGGAACGATATTCAGGCTTGGTTCTTTATCTTACACTCTATATTATTGCTCCGGCTATCTAAACCGCAACAGAAAATATATTTTTGGAACAAAGTAACCAGGAAACACCGGTACTTCAGGATAAAAATCTTCACATAATATTCGGTATCACCCTAAGTGCCGTGATGGGTATTTCGAGTATTGCTCCTGCCCTGCCTGTCATCTCAAGAGCGTTGGACGTCTCCATTGACCAAATTGGATATTTGATTACGGCATTTGCTCTTCCCGGAATATTGCTCACACCATTTCTGGGAATTCTTGCCGATCGGTTTGGCCGAAAACGAATTCTTATACCCTCCCTGTTTTTATTTAGTATTGCCGGTTTCTTATGTGCCTTCACCACTTCATTTACCGAATTGCTATGGCTTCGTTTTTTCCAGGGTGCGGGCAGTGCTGCACTCGGCGTTATGAATGTTACGCTCATTGGGGACCTGTTTGATGGCAATCGCCGGGCCACTGCCATGGGCTACAACGGAAGTGTATTAAGTGTGGGTACAGCCATCTATCCGGCCATCGGAGGTGTGCTCGCTTCAATAGCATGGAATTATCCGTTTTACCTCTGTGTGATCGCGATGCCTGTTGCAGTTTATGCTATGCTCTATCTTGATCCAGTTCCTATATCGATTAATCTCGATTTAAGAGAATACTTTCAGAAAATTAAAGACAGAATTTTTTCAAAAAAAGTTCTTGGGCTATTCAGCTGTGTATTTCTCACCTTTCTTATTCTGTATGGTGGGTACATCACCTATCTGCCCATCCTCCTCGATCAAGACTTTGCTGTTACCTCTACAGTTATCGGAATTATGCTTTCCGGTTCATCAGTGATAACGGCATTTACATCATCGAGGCTTGGCGCCTTAACAATGCGATTTTCAGAACAACAGCTGATATTGACAGGTGCCTTCCTGTATACATTCATTTTCATGAGTTTTCCTTTAATTGGAAATGTCTGGTTTATGGCATTTCCAATTTCCATTTTTGGAGTAGCCCAGGGAATTACCATACCCAGCCTGTTGAACTTATTGACAAGTGAAGTCCCATCGGAATTTCGTGCAGCGTTTTTAGCAATCAACTGGGTTGTAATCCGTGCTTCTCAAACAATTGCTCCCGTAATATTAGGTGTGATGTATTTATATTTCGGAATAAATGGTACCCTTTACTTTACCGCGGGTGTTGGCGTTGTGTTTATTCTGGTAGCCTGGCTCGCTTTGAAGAGGTAAAAAAAATAAAGCCCGGAAGTATCAGTTCCGGGCTTTCTGCTTTAGGTTCAGCATAGGAGTGACTAAACTAATCGTTAGAGATTGATTAGTTGATGCTGTACTAAAAAGAGTGATTAAATACTCTTTTGTTACAAAATAGCCCTCTATGCACAGAGATTTCTTTTTTTAGGTCATTTTGACGTTATATTTACCATGATCAACAACAATAATTCCCTGCTTCAGAAATGAAAAAATTTCTCTTTTTATCTATCTCTTTTCTTATCACTTCCATCTTGTCAACATCTCTGCTGTTTGCTCAAATGACTGATGCTCCGGATCGTACAGAAGGTGATGGACCTTATGAGCGGCTGATTATTCGCGGAGGCACCATGATCGATGGTACAGGNTCACCNGCNCTTGGTCCTGTCGACATCGTCATCGAAAATAACAGAATTACACAGATTCAAAATGTTGGCTATCCAGGGGTACCCATCGTTGAAAACAGGCGGCCGGAGGTTAATGACCAGACTCAAATAATCGAAGCAGATGGAATGTACATTCTGCCAGGATTTTTTGACATGCATGCCCACACCGGCGGAAGCGCACAGGGAACCACACCCGAATATGTTTATAAACTTTGGCTGGCTCATGGCATAACATCCATTCGTGAACCCGGATCTTTCAACGGACTGGATTGGACCCTGCGTCACGCTGAGCGGAGCAGTGAGAACTCCATCACTGCGCCGCGTATCTATTCGTATATAGGGTTTGGAAGCGGAGCAGATTCACCTATTCAAACTCCGGAACAGGCCCGGGAATGGGTTCAGATGATTCATGCAAAAGGAGCAGATGGTATAAAGTTTTTTGGAGCTCAGCCAGCTATTTATGAAGCGGCTCTTGATGAAGCAAATCAATTAGGTGTTGGCTCAATGGCCCATCATGCACAGACAGGTGTTGTATATGCCAATGTTACGAAAACAGCCGAAATGGGATTAAATGGAATGACTCACTGGTATGGCCTTCCTGAAGCCCTGTTTAATGACAAAGTGATTCAGAATTATCCACTGGATTACAATTACAGTGATGAACAGCATCGGTTTGAAGAAGCAGGAAGGCTTTGGAAACAGGCAGCCGGGCCCGGAAGTGAAACATGGAACTCTGTAATGGATGATCTGCTCGCATACGATTTTGAAATGAATCCGACCTTCACTATTTACGAAGCCAGCCGTGACCTGATGGCCCAGCGCCGTGCGGAGTGGCACGAACGGTATACACTGCCCTCTCTTTGGGAGTTTTACGCACCTGACCGGCGTGCCCATGGATCCTATTGGTTTGACTGGGGTACCGAACAGGAGGTGGCCTGGAAGGAAAATTATCAGCTCTGGATGAATTTCATCAACGAGTATAAAAACCGCGGCGGACGCGTAACGCTTGGATCGGATGCGGGCTACATTTACAAGCTATACGGATTTGCCTATATCCAGGAGATGGAATTGATGCGTGAAGCCGGATTTCATCCGCTTGAAATTTTTCAATCTGCCTCTCTAAAAGCCGCTGAAGTACTGGGTGTTGATGACGAGCTCGGCACCATAGAAGTTGGAAAATTAGCCGATCTCGTGATTATCGATGAAAACCCGCAGGTAAATCTTAAAGTCCTGTATGGAACGGGTGCCATCCGCGTGAACGAAAATAATGAAGTTGAACGCGCCGGCGGTATAAAATATACCATTAAAGACGGTATCGTTTACGATGCACAGCAGTTGCTCAATGATATAAAGCTAATGGTGGAGCAGGCCAAAGAAGAGCAGACTTACGAAATCACTCAGCCGGGCCTGGACTATTAATCTCATTTTAATTTACCAGGTCCAGCGATAGAGTCGCTGACTTTTCTGAACCCAGTGTGCCTTATCGGGGTACTGAATTCGCATATTTACCAATGGCCGGAAAATTTTCATGTGTATTCGTGCCGGATTAATATACTCACTAATCCCGTTCGCCTGGTAGAGTTCACCATCGAATTTAAGCATCAGCCGGCTTGAAAAACGCTGGTAGAATGGCCCGTCATCAAGAGCTGATTCTTGCTGAATCAAAAAACTGTTCTTGCCGGTATCGAGTTCAATTTTGCGGGCTGATTTAAGACCAAACAGATTCAAGGCCATATCAGATAGTACGAAATTTCCTTCAAGCTGATTCACTTTGTTGTTGGAATCAATGATCCACGCGCAATCATGCCTGCTCCCCCCCTGATTCATCATATAATAAACGAGTGTGTAACCGGGTAAATGAAAACGCCCCCAATACCAGTCATAAAAACTATCTTTCATAGGTTCCATGCCTGTATTGTGATCGTGATACCCTGTACCTTCAAAAGCAACAGCTTCAGTCTGAAGACCGTCAATCCTAAAGTTTCCGCTAACCACTGCTGCAGGTTGAATAAGATTCCACTGGTGACGAGAAGACGGGGTGTCAGATTCTTCAGTATAACCAGATGGGAATGGCCCTTCGCCGGTGCTGCTAAATGTGAGTTCACCCGTAAGAGTATCTCCATTGGGCAGTGTCTGATTAAGCTTTAAAAGATAGGTGTGCCCGTCATCATCAGTCGAAATCTTTTTAAAAGAATTCTTTTTCACATTTCCACGCGTCTCATTTGTTGAAAACATGGCATTTTGAGGATATACTTCCTCAAACGAGTAAAAAATCGGTTCTCCATTTTTGTAAATTGAGATACTCGTAGCAGGGTATTCCCCCGCTTTATCATTGGATTTATTTTCGATTGCATCAATGTAGCGTCGCGAAAAAGGATTACCCTCATAAAATATGACGACAAGGCTGTATTGACGGTCATCAGATATTGCATCGAAATACCACCACTCATAACTTCCGGGATCAGGTTTCGGAGTGGAAACATCCCGGTCGGGATTTGAAAAAATCTGCATAACTGGTTTTTGAATGCTACTTGTTACAAAATCGTTGCGCGGGAACAAATTACAACATTAAAGTGCATAATCACATAATCAGGCTGTCTGTTGATTGATCCTTTAACCCTTTTCTGGCTCACATCATTTTCACTGATGTTTCTTTTATTTACGTCGGTTGTACTTCTAAGAAACAGGATAGGTTTTTCAGCTCTTTCATCCGAAAAATCTTCGCCGGATTCTGTTCCGCTTATCTCAGTCTGTATTCCCGCCAGAAATGAAGAAAATAACATCGGGCGTCTTCTTTCATCGATACTTGAACAATCCTATCCAAATATTGAACTCCTGGTGCTGGATGATTTTTCAACGGATAACACTCCGGCAATCATAGAACAATTCAAAGTTAAGAATCCTGATATAGTTTCTGTCGTTCCCCCGTCAGAAAAACCTGCTGACTGGCTTGGCAAACCATGGGCTTGCCATCAACTGTCTAACCATGCCAGCGGTGACATTCTGTTATTTTTAGATGCCGACACTGCCCTGCGACAGAACATGGTTCAACAGACACTCAATGCGTTCTCCACTCACAATCTGGATATGATTACAGTGTGGCCGGAGCAAGAATTGGGTAGCTTTTGGGAAAAAACAGTTGTGCCGCTGATCTACTATGCTCTTGTAACGTTTCTGCCCGCAATATATGTCTTCCGATCACCACGCTGGCTGCCTGCTTTCCTTGAAGATCAGTTCACTGCAAGATTTGCTGCCGCTTGCGGACAGTGCATTGGTTTTACAAGAAGTGCCTATGACATCATCGGCGGACATAAAGCTGTAAAAAATGATGTCGTTGAAGATGTCGCTTTGTCGAAGATTGCAAAACAGAAAGGTCTTACCCTGCGGATGTACACCGGCATTCAATCAATTCGATGCCGAATGTATAGATCAGAAGAGGAAATATTTAACGGCCTGAGGAAAAATTTTTTTGCCGGCTTCGACAAATCTATNCCTCTTTTTATAATTATGGCCCTGATTCACCTGGTCGTATTTGTATTACCATTTTTGGTATTTCCCTATGCAATCTATCTCGGTAGTCCCGCACTGCTTTTTGTATCTGCAAGTTCAGTTACGCTCATTCTTCTTCACCGGTTCATCCTGGCTATTTGGTTCCGATGGAATCCAATTTATGGATTTATGCATCCTTTAGGTGTGTTATGGTATCAGAGGCTTGGGTTTCACAGCCTCATGGATCACCTGAAGGGACGCAAACCTTTGTGGAAAGGACGCGAAGTTTAATCTAAAACGTCACAAAATTCTCGGTTGATTCTTAATTAGTTGGTATCTTTATTAAAATAGCTTAACATTTTGAGATGAAAACAATTGTCGACAAATTTATGAGGTACCTTGCAGTCGAACGTAACAGTTCGGAGCATACCCGCACATCATATAAAACCGATATTGATCAATTCATCGACTTTTTAAACACATCTGAATCATCAGATTCCAAAAGCCCCGATATAAATTCCGTTAGTCGCCTTGATATTCGTCTATGGCTGGGAGAGCTCTCAGATAGCGGACTGGCACGGAATACCATTGCACGAAAAGTTGCTTCCCTTCGATCATTTTTCAAATATTGCTACAAAAGAGGCCATATAGAAAAGAATCCTGCACATCTTTTGCTCGTACCTAAGAAAGAAAGCCGTCTCCCTAAAACGGTGAATACAGAAGGTATAAACCGCATGATGGAGATCGCTGACGGTGATACACCTGAAGACCATCAAAACAAAGCCGTGCTTGAACTGTTATTCGGAACCGGGATCCGGCTCAGTGAACTTGTGCAGCTTAGTTTAAGTGATGTGAATTTTAAACAAAATCAGGTACTTATACAGGGAAAAGGCAATAAACAAAGAATTGTACCATTAGGTAAACAAGCACTTGATGCACTGAACCTTCATATAGAAACCCGCACGTTGTTATTTGGTGAACGAACAGATGCCGATGCAAGAAAAGCACTTTTTATTGCACCCGGGGGTCAGCGAGTCTATTCCAGGTTCATTCAAAGACTTGTGAAATCATTTATTGAAAAAACCAGTGAGGTTTCTCAAAAAAGCCCGCACGTGCTCAGGCACAGTTTCGCAACACAGCTACTTGATGCCGGGGCAGATATTCGGGTTATTAAAGAGTTATTAGGACACACAAATTTATCATCAACTCAGATCTACACGCACACAAGCGTTGAACATCTGAAGAACGTTTATAACCAAGCCCATCCGAGGGCAGAACAATAATCTACAGGAGTCATTTATGAAAACTACTTTCACAGCACGACATTTTGATGCGAGTCCGGATCTCAAGCAATATAGTCTTGATGCTGTTCAAAAATTAGATCAGTTCATTGATAAAATTATTGTTTGTGATATAATTCTAAAACCCGGTCAAAATGACGAAAATCCTTATATAGCTGAACTTAATGTGAAAGTACCTCAGAAATTAATAAATGCATCTGAGGAAGCTCCCTCCTATGAACAGGCAATAAACAGTGCCGTTGATACAGCTGTCAGACAAATTCGCAAATATAAAACCAAAAATTTCGACCGCCAATAATCGGGCAAACCATGTCACTAGAAAATCAAAAGCCCATACCCGGAAAAGAAAAGATCTCAGTTGAGACTCTTATCAGCCGGCTGAATTCAAAGCTCAACATTGATATTCAGCTGGTTGAGGGTAGTGAGGTTGCAGATCAGCTCTTTGTAACAGGCGCAGATCTGCACAGGCCGGGTCTGGCACTGGCTGGTTATCTTGAGTTATTCACACACCATAAAGTTCAGGTAATCGGCAATACCGAAACTCAGTATCTCGATCACTTGTCGGCTGAAGAACGCTCAGCGTCTTTTGAAAAAATTGCTAAGTTTGATATNCCGGTCATCATCTGTACTGCCGGTAANAAACTNCAAGAGGATCTTCTCAACATCGCTAAAAAGCATAATATTCCCGTCGCTTACACTTCGGCTAACTCTACAAAATTTATGATGCTGCTGCGAGATTTCCTGCAGGATTATTTTGCTGTGCAAACGATGGTGCACGGTACTATGGTAGATGTTTATGGTATCGGGATACTGATTTCAGGAAAATCCGGAATTGGGAAAAGTGAGGTGGCGCTCGACCTTGTTGAACGCGGACACCGGCTAGTTTCAGATGATGTTATAATGCTTACGAAAAAAAGCAATATCCTGATTGCTTCAGCTACTGAAATGAATAAACATTTCATGGAGATACGCGGTTTAGGAATTGTAAATGTCATGTCTATGTTCGGTATCCGATCCATACGATACCAAAAGCGTCTGGAAGTAATACTTGAACTATCACTCTGGGAAGAAACAGCTGATGTAGAAAGAACAGGACTCGATAATGAAACAATTGACATCCTGGATACGTCTATCCCATTGATTAAACTTCCTATTACGCCAGGAAAAAATATAACCGTAATTGCAGAAGTTATAGCGATGAACTACCTTTTGAAACATTATGGGTACGATGCAGCTGAAGAATTTCAAAACAAAATTCACTCACATATAGCGAAGAAAAAATATGGCCCTCAAATGCCTGAAAGGGCGGTTGAATATTTTGAAGGAGATTTAGAGTAACAAATCTCCTTTAGATTACTCTTGTATACAGGCGGATAATAGTATTACATTTCAGGTTGGCTTTAAAAAAGAGAACAATTGTACAATGTCTACCCAAAAACACTTTATATACGACGACGAACAGTGTAAATTTGTTCCCATAGACTACGGTAAAAGCGAACGATATTTGCATACATTTTCCATTTGGCTTATAAGCAGCGTTGTTTTTGCATGCATTGCCCTTGCAGTCCTTTCACAAAATATAGGTACCCCAGCCGAGCTCGCGCTTAAAGCTGAAAATCAGGTTCTCACCTCTCAGCTTGAAAGTACTAAAACATCAATTATTACGCTTGAAGAACAGCTTGATGGTATTGCAGACATGGATAGCAGAATGTATCGCTCTGTGCTCGGAATGGAACCAATTCCTGAAGAAAAAAGAGAACCAGGTATTGGTGGTTCGGATATTTACTCAGAATTTGATCTCTACAGTAAAGACGCTTCGGAAATCCTGAAATGGACAGCAACTCGCATCGATAAGCTTGAACGGCGGATTAATGTTCAGAAAATGTCTTTTAATGAAATCCAGAATTTCTACAACGAAAATCAGGAGCGGCTGAAACATATACCTGCAATCAAGCCGCTTGATGGCATACTTCTCAGCGGGTTTGGAATGCGAGTACATCCCGTTTTTAAATATAAACGCATGCATGCCGGAATCGACTTCAGGGCAGATATAGGTACTCATCTGTTTGCGACCGGTAATGGTGTCGTTAAGTATGCCAAAAGAAATGGCAACTACGGATACCTCCTGGTTATTGATCATGGCTTTGGGTTTGAAACACGATATGCTCACCTCTCCGGCTATGCTGACGGCATCAAAGTTGGAAGTGAAGTAAAACGTGGTGACCTTGTGGCTTACTCCGGGAATACAGGCCTGACCAACGGCCCTCACCTGCATTATGAAGTGTACAGAGATGGTGAGCCGATCGATCCCCTTAACTACTTATTTGCAGACGTTACACCCGAAGAGTACATGATGTACCAGGAGATCGCCGCTAATAATCCTGCCTCAATGGATTAATTACCGGCAAACATTTGCCATACATCCTATCCTATTCCGTTTTATAAGCTTAGGCGTGATATCAGTTTTGAGTCATGCCTTTTTTATTTCAGTGATTCCCTCCATCCCATAACTAGGTTCATTTCACTGACTACAGAATTTTTTTGTTCGCCCTATCACATCATTTATTATCAGATAAACTTGCTACCCCAAAACAAGTTTTTTCCGGCACCATGAGCTTCATAGCAACGCCATGCCCCACCCTGCAGCTTACTCACACACTTAGATTATAAATCTTAGGGCCAGAATAACGGATAGACCTCTTTCTTATCAGCTAAAATATAGTAATGGCTTTGTAAGGAACAGTTATGGCAAAAATCAACAATAATGAACTCGATCGAAGTGATATGGGAGCGTAAAGCCCGGAAGGAGTCTGCGTTCTACAATCATGCATTCTCCTATCATCTGCCGACAGACTAAAGACTCCTCAAGGCTAGAGATAACTACTTTGTTAAAGATAAGGCCCCAGCTTCCGGTAAATCATTATATCGGCGCTTTTTCAATCAACTCGGTTAATCAAATAAATACGGATATCAACAGAGCNGCGGCAGGATGAGCTTATGGTCATTGGTCCGCCATTTTCGGATTGCGCACAAATTAGAACAGAAAAAGGCTTAGTTCATGACTTCTAACCAACAAGAGAACCCGGTTCGAAACCAAGACTACTGGATTCCTGCTCAAGACTTTTACCAATATTGCAGAAGGGCAATTAAGAATCTGATTGCAGAAGCTGCTATTTGATGAATCCTTTTTGCTGATTGGTGTTTGAGCTGCCGTACTCCTCGGTTAAACACCAGTATTACGATGGTATACTGATGAGTAACCCCGTGGTGTTTGAATATTATTTAGGGGGATGGGAAGGAGTAGAAAATTTTAGAAATAAGCTTTACAAGGCCAATGACCAAGCAATATTGAATATTGAATCTTACTGCTTAACCAGGTCACTAGTTATGTTCAAAGCAACCCTCAATCTCAAACAAGCTTCCTAAAGACGTGAGTCTATGAGCTCTGCTTTTCGCTCTTTGTATTTTTGTGCGAATTGAATAGAAAGCCTTTTTTACGAATCGTTTCAATGTATTCGTATTCAGAATATTCACGTATCTTTTTACGTAAGTAGCTGATATATACGTTGATGTAGTTCGTTTGTGTATCGAAATGGATATCCCAGACGTTTTCAGCAAGTTCTTCCTGTGAAATAACCTTATCGCGGTTTTTCATGAAATAGACAAGAAGATTGAACTCATTATTTGTCAGCTGAACATCGTTGCCTTTGATAGTCATCTGGCGATTTATGAGATCAACCATCATATCACCGCAAGAGAGTTCCTTATCAATATCTTTAGAACTTCGTCTGGCAATGGCATCTATACGTGCCATTAGTTCTTCGCTGTTAAACGGTTTGGTGAGATAATCATCCGCTCCAACATTAAGAACTTTGATTTTAACATCCGTTTCATGCTCAGCTGATAAGACCAGTACCGGTGTGACAATTCCCTGCTCCCGGATGTTTGCACATACATCATATCCGTTACCGTCAGGAAGCCTGAGGTCAAGCACAATCATATCAAATTCATCTGAAAATGCCAGCTTTTCACCCTCCTCAGCGGTTTCAGCAATTGAAACTGAATTGCCTTTATGCTCGAGAATAGCTTTTACCAATGTTCGAACTGTAGGATCATCCTCGACTACGAGAATGCTCATTGCTTTTTTTTCGTCTGTTGATGCTATCATAAGAAATTCAAGTGGTGGTCTTATATCAACCGTCTAAAGTTAAAGAAATTTTAATAAAAAGCTATACCGGGTTATGTCTATAGCCTCTATCATTTAGCCAATCCAATATTTCTCCTGTAAATGCACGAGAAAAATTGTGCGTATTATCATCAAGTCCAATAAATGTGGCATCTATGCCGTACTCCTTCAAACCCTCTACTTCATTTCTCTGTGGACTTGATTCAACTTTTTTATCGGCATTTCCATGTAAAGCTAAAATGCATTGATGATTTATTTTTTTATAATCACCCTCCAGGAGCTCTGATTTATACCTCGCACTGCAAATAACAAGGTCATCTACCTGGTCGGGGCGCATGATTGCATGGTACCCGGCAAGGTACCCTCCCATTGAATACCCTATCAAAGCAATTCGGTTTGAGTTAATAGCATTAGACGTTTTTTCGATAAGTTGTTCAATGAAGCGAGATGCGTGGCCCATCGATAATAGAAACTGTTCCTGGCTGCCATCATACAGATACCACGATCGTCCCCATTCAGCCACCGGCTTCTCACGACGCCGGTCGTAAATGGGATAGGGAGCCTGAATAAACAAGTGGTACGCATGAATGTTTAGCAAGTCCCGGCAGTCTTCACGGAAACTTTTTTCTGTTTGATTAAATCCGTGAAGGTAGACAATGAGTGGCTTTGGTTCCTTGTCTTCACCCGTTTCAAAAAGCTTATATGGAACCTCGATTTTAAAAGAAGATTTACCCGACTGAATCAATTCGGTATTTGTAGCAGCCATACTTTTTGTTTTTGATCTTCAATGTTTTTCATATGCAACCGATTCAAGATACAATCCATGAGGCGGTGCTGAATGTCCTTTTTTAACAACCTCTTTACCTTCCAGCAAATGGTAAAAAGATTTGGGGTTTTCCTTACCGGCGGCAACCTGTACCATACTTCCGACCAGCCGTCTTACCATATGACGAAGAAAACGGTTTGCAGTAATCCTAAATACATAAAGATCACCGCCTGTTTCCCAAAAACTTTCAGTTATCCTGCATTCAGTGGTGAGATGTTGGTCAGGATCAGGAATACAAAAATTAACGAACTCCCTGTTCTGTTTAACCCTCCCGGCTAAATCGTGCAATATATCTGCGTCGAGAGAATAACCGCAGCACCAGGCACGGTGGCGCATCAGCGGACTCAACCGACTTGACACTATATAGCTGTAACTTCTTTCGGTGGCGCTAAAGCGGGCATGAAAGTCAGCATGTGTTTTATCCGCATCAATCAGCACTACATCTTTTGGCAGCAGGCCACGCATTGCGTGTATAAGCCGGTTTGATGTAAATGTTGAGGGCAAGTCTGCATGTGCCACTTGTTTCCTTGCATGGACTCCGGCATCGGTTCTGCCCTGACCGATAATATCGATTGTGCGTTGATACAGTGTTGAGAATGCACGTTCGATTTCATCTTCTACCGTGCGAACATCTGGTTGTTTTTGCCACCCGGAAAAATCGGCGCCATCATACTCAAACACGAGTTTCCAGCGATCCATAATTAAAACCGAAATGAGAGATTTGCGATAATACCGGTTTGAGAATCTCCATTGTATGCTGGCAGAAGTGTGAGTTCTGGGCCTGATGTCATGTTCCGGGCCCTGCGGTAGGCACTGATCGCACTTAATGCCCTGTTAACAACCATGAGCCCTGCAATTGCCGGGAGCTGATTTCTTGCGCGGTCACTTGTTTCCCGAAGATCTGAATACTCTTCCCTTGCGTCATCTGATTTCCACTGCCAGCGATTTTCTTCTGTATCAGCCAGCAGCTGATCCCAATTCCTGCTCCTCAGCTGAAAGTCGTTATACTCTTCCAGATTATTGAACTGACCCAAAGCAAGCTGAAACCTTCTGCTTTTACCAGACAAACTAACTCCGGCATTAAGCTGAGCGAAAGTTTCGTACTGTCCCTCAAGATTCGATGCCCTTGCATTCAGACCAAAGTATGCACCGATCATGACTACATCAGCACCGAAATGGATTTTTCCACGTGTCCAGTTTTCAGAATCGTTGTAATAGTGCCCCCACCCGGGTATAACAAGTGAGCGTAGAAATGAACCCCGGGGATCGGGATTGTTTTGTGCAGCGAGTGGTGAAGCTATGGTTACGAACAAAATTCCCGCAAGAATGCATACCTGAATTACTAATGCCAATCTTATGGGGAATATTTTCATAAACTGCGTATTAACTGTGAAAGCAGTTGAAAAAGCTTACAACTCCTCATCATCTTCGTATTCATCCTGCGTCTGTTTTTCACGTGACCAGTGACGGAATATAGACACAGAAAAGCCGGCCATCAACAGAAAAGTACCTAACCAGACAACACTAACAAACGGTTTAGTTTCAGCTACAACCAGCACCCAATCCTCTTCGAAGTCTTCCAGCGAGCCATCGAGGCTGATCTCAATAGATTCACTTTCGGGTAGTAAGCGGGTGAACTGCAGATCCATATCCCACGCGTCGATAGACAGCGGTGGCGAATACGTAAAACTTCGTTCATTTTCGGTGTAAACAGCAAAGAGCGGCTCTACTTCATACGCACTGCCTGACGGTACGTGCTCTATTTTAATAAGCGCACGTATGCCTACCTGAGTATTTTCGGGCAGTTGATCTTCCGTTGCAGGACGGAAATCGACAAACTGAAGTGAAAAGTCGCCGGCTTCAATAATCTCTCCTTTGGCAATTTCAATAGTCTGAAGGGAATCCTCCCCTGCAGTTTCACTACCCGATACGGGCATCATCTGGCGGCTTTGCTCAGCTACCCGCTCGTTTTCTTTCTCTACATATTTACTACCCGCCACATAAAAATAGATATCTTCAAACATTCCGGTTCTCACATGCGGGTCAACTGACCACTCCACATTCGAATTGCTTGATGTTGTGAGCATCGGGTAAACGACAGGGTCCATATAGAACGAACGGCCGCCATCCACGGGCTCAAACTTAACTCGATACGACTGCTGACCCGGCCGCGGCGAATCGCTTACGTTATATCCTTCATAGGTTACCATCCAGCGATCGTTAACAAGCTTCGGCTGGTCAATTTTCAGCTCAAACATCTCAATAGGCTGAGTGACAGGGAACCCTTCCTCATCAAACACAGTACCCGCCGCAACACGCTTATTGTAATTGGTTGCGCGCTGATCCAGGAGCGGCTCTGTATACACCGACGAAGCAATAATACCGAGCAATAAAACACCAAATCCAATATGATTTAGAGCCCCGCCGATCAATTTTGGCCTGCGCTTCAGGAGGTAAAATAGAATTGATCCGTTTCCAAATACGGCAAACCAGCCGGCAAAAATGAAGATCATATAGGAAATATTTGAGACATCCCCTGCAATAATGGATATTACGGATGCCACAGACGTAAGGAGCAGCGGCATAATCATGGCGCCGGCCAGCGTTTCCCACGTATATTTCTTCCAGAACAGATGCTGTCCAACCACAGTAAATATTGCCATTATTATGGCGATTGGCATGCTCCACTGATTATAAAATGAAATTTCCGGAGGCGTAGGGTTATCTACGAAAAACCGGCCAATTAATGGAGAGCTCGTTCCAAATATAATGACAAGGCCGAGAATCAGCAGCAGCATGGAGCCCGTAAATGTCATAAACTCGCGGCTCAGTATGCTCGACTCTTTTTGGGGACTCGGAATTTCTTTATAGCGGTACAGGTAGAACCCAATTCCCATAATCGTCATTACCAGAATAAAGAGCAGCAGCTGACCGTAAAGGCCAAGATCCACAAAACTGTGAACGGACTGTGCCCCCAGTACGCCCGACCTTGTCAAAAAGGTTTGATATACAACGGCAATGTAAGCCAGAATAGAAAGAAACAGAGCAGCTTTGTGAGCACGCGAACTCTTGCGCTGTATAATCATTGCATGGATTCCCGCAGTTCCGATAAGCCAGGGTACGAGTGATGCATTTTCAACCGGATCCCACGCCCAGTAACCGCCAAACGAGAGTGTTTCGTACGCCCAGTAGCCGCCAAGGAAAATTGCTGTCAGAAGAAACAAGTTTGCGGAAAGGGTCCACGGCAGGGCCGGGCGAATCCATTCGTGATATGTTTTTGTCCANAGCGATGCAATTGCAAACGCGAATGGAACGGTCATCATCGAAAACCCGACAAAAATGATAGGCGGATGAATCATCATCCACGGGCTTTTTAAAAGATCATTGAGTCCGGATCCATCAGCCGGTACAAAATCCGGGTTGGCCTGGATAAACGGTGCATTCGGCATCTCCTGTGCAATGGTTCTGAACGGGGATGCTCCCAACTTTGCACCAAATATATCCCACCCCGCAACCATGGAGAGTAAAAACACCTGTGTAAGTGCCATAACCGCCATAACGGGCGCTTTGTAGGGCGGGCGTGTCCAGCGAATCAGACCCAGTCCAACTACAAATGAGCATAATATCCAGAGCACAAAGCTTCCCTCCTGCCCTCCGTAAAATGCTGAGAACAGGTATTGGGGCTCAAGATCAAGACTCGTGTAGTTCCAAACATAGTAATACTGGAACTGGTGGGTCATAATGAGATAAACGAGAATTCCGGACGCTACAAGCAGGGTTGCGCCTTTAATTCTCCAGAGCCAGTCAGAGATTTTTTCAATCGACTCACTGTGCCGGTATGCTGCAATTGAATACGCTGCAAGTGCGGCAATGGAAGCTACAAACGCGGCCGAGATAAAAATGTGCCCGATAGTGCCTAACATAGCTATATACTCTCTTCCGCTCGTGTAAATTCTGCTTCGTCGGCATCATTATACTTAGATGGGCACTTCATAAGCATGTCATTTGCAAAAAATACATCATTTCTCATTTCACCGATAACTACAAGCTGCGTAGCCTGTTCAAAGTTATTGGGCTTGGGTTTTGGATATATGACTCGCCTTACATTGCCGTCTTCATCCTTCATATGAAAGCTAAAGCGCATTGATTCACGGGAAAATCCCCATTCACGGGTATTGTCCCAAGTACCTACCACATGAGCAGAGCTTCTGTTTGTTGCCTGTTCAAAATTTACGTAGCTGTCGATACTGTTACCGAAGTTATACATCAGCAACGATGTGAACAGCACAATGGATGATATGCCAAGTATTAATTTGAAATTCATTTCGTGTCTTCTTCTACAGTTTTTTCCAAGTTTGAGACCTTTCTGTCTACCCTGATCATAAAAAAGAGCAGAACAAACCAGATGATCAGGCTTACCCCAAGCACAACAAAAATAAGATCGTTCGAGCTCATAAACTGAATAAATACAGATGTACTTTCCGGGTCATCAACCCCTTCCCATTTATCCGAATAGCTCGACGTGAGTGTATCAACGGCAGTCTGGCTAAAATCTTTTACAGATTTAATATTCATTTTCCTTACGGCTCAGCTGTTTAACTTTTTTATACCTGTTTACTATATCCATCAACCAAACAGACAGGCCAATAAATCCTATAACTGCAGGATAAAATATATATCGCAGTTCAGGTGCAGTAATTTCACTAAACGCCGGATTTCCCTCGGCACCCGGATGCAGGCTGGGCAATTGTCGAGGAATGATATACAGCAAAAATGGTACCGTTGTAATACCAAAAATATTGTAAACAGCGGAAATCCTGGCCCTCTTCACATCATCATTGAACGCAGACCTCAAAATAAAATAAGCGACGAATATCAGCATTGACAGTGCTGCAAGGTTCATTCGGGGTTCGGCAAATGTCCACCATGTCCCCCATGTGAACCGTGCCCAAAGCGACCCCGTCAATAGTCCGCAGATACCAAAAAGAAGCCCGACAGCCGTTGCAGTTTCTGCTTTTCGGTCCATGTTCAGATCTTCGCTGTTCAGGTAGCGCACGCTGTAAACGAACGCCATCGCAAAAGCCACCATCATCGTAAACCACATAGGGACATGAAGAAATAGATTTCGCGCCGTCTGTTCGAGAATGTCAATTTCCGGGATAGGAATTAGAAAACCGGAAACAATGACCAGTGTCATCCAAACAGCAACAACATACTTCCAGGTCTGCAAAACGATTTATTTAAAAATTAGTGGGACATAACAGCTTTCAAAGATACCACAAAAAACTGAAAATGTGTGAATTGGTTGTGAACCAGATTAATTAAATTTATAGCTCATTTGCATCATTATAATTGATATCAAGCGGATCAAGGGGTAAGTTAACCCGGTCCTTTGCAGGACTTAGTTATAACCGTCTTTACAGCAAACATTTAACAAGTTATCAGAGCATACTTATGGCATTAATGATCTCAGTGTCTGGCATCAGGGGAATTTTCGGATCACACCTTACCCCGCAAAATATTGTAGAATTTACGGCCGCCTATGGCACATGGCTTGATGGAGGCACCGTTGTTGTTGGCCGGGATTCACGCGTGACTGGTCAGATTTGTGAGGATATCGTATGCGCAACGCTTCAGAGTGTCGGCTGCGATGTTGTAAAGGCAGGCATCGTACCAACGCCTACGGTTGCCATGGGTGTATTGAAACATAGCGCCAAAGGCGGTTTAATCATAACCGCCAGCCATAATCCCGCCGAATGGAATGCGCTCAAAATGCTTAATGAAAAGAGTGAGTTTCTTGATCCTGAGCAGGGAAAACGGGTTATTGAAATGACCCAAAGCAAAGACTTTAAATTCAGAAAATTTGATTCCATTGGTTCGGTCAGGTATGATGATGATCTTACCAGCTATCATATTCAAAAAATTCTGGAGTTGCCTTATATCAACTCAGAGCTGATTAAAAAACACAACTTTAAAGTAGCTGTGGATGCCGTGAATGGCGCCGGTTCCAAAGCACTGCCCGCTCTTCTAAAAGCATTAGGTGCAACTATTTACCCGCTTAACTGTGAACCCAACGGTATTTTCCCTCATAACCCAGAGCCTTTACCTGAAAATCTAACCGAAATTTGTGACTTCATGAAATCGAGTGATTGCGATCTGGGTGTTGTCACCGATCCCGATGCCGACAGGCTGGCACTTGTTGATGAAAATGGCCGCTTGTTTGGAGAGGAATACACTCAGGTAGCTGCATTCGACTTTATGCTGGATAATAAAGCAGGTGATACAGCAACAAATCTTTCATCCTCTCGTGCAGCGGATGATATCGCCGAAAAATATGGTCAAACCTGCCACAGAGCCTCCGTTGGAGAAATTAATGTGGTAAAAGCCATGCAGGCAAACAATGCCGTTATCAGCGGGGAGGGTAATGGTGGTGTCATTAATCCTGACCTGCATGCCGGACGCGATGCACTCGTGGGTACAGCCATGATACTTCAGTTGTTGGCCCAGCGCGGCCTTAGCGCGTCTGCCTACCGAGATTCACTGCCACATTACGAGATGGTAAAACAGAAAATCCAGCTTGCTGACCTTGGTTTGGATGCTGACGAACTGTTGAAGAAAGTGGCCGACGAATTTTCTGACGAACGCATCAACACGCTGGATGGCGTGAAGATTGATTTTGATGAGGGATGGGTACACTTCCGGAAATCAAATACAGAACCAATTGTTCGCGTGTACAGCGAAGGGAAAAGCGAAGCTGAAGCGAGGTCACTTGCTGACAAAGTCCTTAATGTGATTCGATAGAGCTGCCAGGTCTGGAGTATTATTTCCACATGCAGTTCTTATTACTGACAAATAGAGAGGTCGCAGATTACTGACCTGTCAATTTCGAACGATTGAAATTCTCTATAGTACGCACCCAGCGTACCCGCCCCACCTGGAATATTCAGGTTATCAGAATCGATGGATTGGTTAAATTCTGGTCCATAGTGGATATACCTGAGATAGAATTTATTATCTGGCAGTTCACTGCACCATCGTGCTTCTCGAAGACGAACTGAAATAAGTTGGCGGGGCGTAAAGCTAACTCTTCGCAGATCATTCGACTCTCCGCTCTCACCTCTTTCCGGAATTAGAGTTTGCCAGAGGATCTCGCCATTCCATTCAAACCCAACTTCGGGCTCAAGACCTCCCGTATTAACAGGATCAAAGTCAATATTGACGCGAGTCGTACAGTCCGGAGCTACCGGCAAGACTGACACCTCAGCAAAAGCCGGTGATGTAGCAGTTGCTTTCACTTGCTTGCCTTCAGGGGTTCTTGCAATAACTTCATATGCAGTCTCAGGCTCAATCGGCATGGTGGTTATAAAATTTCGGACAAACACGTTCTGAATATTTATCAGCGTATCATTCAGAATCACCGTTTCAGATGTGCGTTTATTGGTGATGGAAACCGTACCCGTGAATTCCTGTATCTCGTTTTCCAGGATTGGCTGATTTAAGTTTCTGACCCTCAGATAGTTAATTTCAGAATTCAAATCGAGTCCACCGTATATGGAAAATATTCCTCGTTCTGTATCCAAGGGGTCTAACGTATTGTCACAGCCTGTATTCCAAAATACACACAGCAGAGTTACAGCGCACAGCGAAAGGCTGATACGAATATTACTTCCGGTTTTAAAGTTATTTTCTGATTTCAAATGTGCAAAATTCAGTTAGTTCAGATTGGCTGTGAGTGATATATAGGGCATCATCGGGGTTTGATCTACTCTTTGAAGGGTATTCAGGTTATAAAAGAAAATATTGTTCCGGTCATAGATATTATTGGCCCCTATTTTTGCCAACAGAGCAACATTTTCATGAAATCTGAATGTTCGCTCGACTGAAACATCGAGCCTGTGCTGAACCGGCAGCCGCTCGTTAAACGGCTTTGAAAACAGTGTGCGGGCCGTGCCTGCGGTCGTCATAGGATCCTCTTCCGGAACTCTGAGCGACAGGTCAAACCCATACACTTTTGTAAACGGCCGTCCGCTGGAAAATTCCCAGCTCACATTTGTCGTGAAGCCAGGAAAGTCATAACTCCCTATAATATTGAGTTTATGTCGCTGATCGTGCCCGGGATTGTATGAAAATATGTCTTCCTCGACCCAGGCTCCGAGACTTTCACTTACTGCCTCATATTCAACATTGGAATATCCATATGCAGCTTGTCCGTAGAACCTTCCGGCGTCGAGTTCAACCCGGGTATCGAAACCATAGGTAAATCCATCTGCAAGGGCCGTTTCCAGCTCAAAACGTGCGAGGGGAGTCCATCTCGATACAGGAATATTTTGATGATCTTTCACATATCCCTCCAGGTTTAACTCAAACATACCAATATTGATTTCATATCCGGCTATTCCGTGTACTGCACGCGGCTGTTGCTCCTGATACTCATTGGCTTTTATAACCGTAAATACAGTACCGGCATCGCGGGTATCACTAATACCCTCATAACTTTGATAGTAGATTCCGGTTGCAAGACTTACCTCCTGGCCATCATCTTTTCCCCAACTGTATGCCATTCTCAGGCGGGGTTCAAACGTAGGTGATGTTTCTAACGTAAATTGTAATGCAATACCGGGCTGAATCCTGAATCTGTCCGCTATAGAATATTCCATCTGCGCATACGATTTCACCAGGGCTCTATTGGCCTTCAGAGACAGGAAATCAGAAAACCGCTCGGAGAGAATGGTTTCAAACGACCGGAATCCGATAAAAAACCCATAATCCATCGGAAAGTTGAACACATCATCTTTGTGGTCAAATCTGAGAAAAATATCGTTCATGGACGAGAACAGTTCAGGATTGCCATCAATGCGTTCGCTATTGCTGTAACTCATATAGCCGACCGAGACATCAACCGGATAATTGAACCGCTCATCAAATCCCAGGCACCTCACACCGCTCACCGTATTTGACCATGACAAATCGAGATTTCTTGACGGATCGATCTGGCCGCTGTCATAAGTACGGATTGCAGTCACATTGCATGAAACTGACTCTGACTGAAAGGCATATTTTGCTGTAACATCATAGAAATTGAATTCCTGTTTCTCACCGATAATTCTTTCTGCATACCGATCCATGATCGAATATCTGCCCTGGACCATTATCGATTGCCGATCCTTTTTTAACGGGCCCTCATATTGTGCCGACGTTAAATACGGACTCACTGTCACACTTGACTGGTGATGCCTCATGTTGCCATTTCTGAGTGTTACATCAATAATGGCCGAAGTGGCACCTGAATATTCAGCCGCAAAACCTCCGGCGTATAAATCAACTGTTTGTACCATATTTCCAGGAAATGCTGAATACAGGTTGGAAATATGAAATGGCTTGAAAATCTGCATGTTATCGACCAGAACCAGGTTCTGTGATGGATTTCCTCCCCTGATATAAAGGTCACCTCCCCTGTCTCCGGCAGTTACAACTCCCGGCACCGTTTGTAAGTAAGACGAAAGGTCTCCGCCGGCAACCAAACTGGGTATCCTATTAATTTCCTCCGCTGAGATGCTTATGACTCCTACATCACCCGTAGAAATTTGCCGCCGTTCTGTTACAACTACTTCATCAAATTCAGAAGATGCAAAGCGGAGTGTAATCCGGCGCACAATTCGATCTCCATCAGCAATCTGAAGATTCTCGATTAATGTTTCATGCCCCACATAGCTAATGCGAAGGGTGTAATTGCCGGGTTCAATTCTTTCAAATTCGTAACGCCCGTCACTGTCTGTCGCCCCTGCATCAAATAGATCATCGAAGTTATCATCGGTTTCACCATTAAAAAGCAACACATTTGCCCCTACAATCGGATTTCCATCGTCACCTGATATGACGATGACTCGAAATACATTTCTATCCTGAGCCTGAAGCTCTGAAACTGGCAGGTAAATAATAATCAGTAGTACGCAGACGAATACCCTGTTTACAAATTTGGACAAATTATAATCCATCTATGATGATATATGAGCCCGGATTTCGTTTTAGGAATGTCCGGTTTAAGGTTTGCAATTCAAGAGCTCACTTAAATTGATTGACGAATATTTTATTAATGTCAGTCTCAAACGGCGGATAAATTACACCCTTTTCTGTTATAATTGCATTGATATTTTGATGGGGTGTAACGTCGAACGCAGGATTATACGCTTTTGTGCCTTCTGGTGACGATAGCTTATTGTTAAAACTTGTTATTTCTGTCTCATCCCGCAATTCAATATCGATCTGGGAGCCGTCATCCAAGTTCATATCCAGCGTTGAATAGGGTGCCGCAATATAAAAGGGAATTCCGTGTTCTTTGGCTAAAACCGACAGCGCATAGGTTCCGATTTTGTTTGCAGCATCACCATTTTTTGTAATTCGATCAGCACCGGTAATCACCATATCCACCATTCCCTCACTCATCAAAAAACCTGCAGCAGAATCTACAATTAACGAATGCGGAATATTAGCCTTTTGCAGCTCCCATGTCGTCAGCCGTGCTCCCTGGAGCAGCGGCCGGGTCTCATCAACCCATACCTGCTTTACTTTACCACGCTGATGGGCATGAAATATGACCGAAAAGGCCGTTCCATACTGGCCTGTAGCCAACCCGCCTGTATTACAGTGGGTCAGTATCCGAGCGTTATCAGGTACAACGTCAACCCCATTTATTCCAATATTCTTACAAAGCTCCCTATCTTCATTATGGATGGAAACTGCCGTTTCTAAAATCATCTCTTTCAGCTCCGGTATACTCTTTTCTTGATGTTTTTCAACTTTGCCAATAAGTGCATTTAGTGCCCAGGATAGGTTCACCGCAGTGGGCCTTGACGAATTCAAATAATCTGACAAACGCCTGCATTTAGTAAGGAATTCATCATATGAGTGGCCATTGAATTCTTGCAAACCAAGATAAAAGCCATAAGCTCCAGCAATTCCTATGGCCGGAGCTCCACGAACTTTCAGCTGACGAATAGCTTCCCAAACGTCTTCCGCATTTTTTAAATGTATCACCAACTCTTCTTGCGGAAGTTTTGTCTGATCGATGATATACAAGTTATTCTGCTTCCACTCAATAGACTGATACAGGTCGTCGGATAGCTCCATGAATAATGCTTTATTTTATATTACTTCTGATCTGAAGATATTGCTGATTGAATGAAATCAAAAACCGCCGGGCTCCTATCCTTTATCTTCAATCCGTTTGAGAGTGTCTGAGATTTCACGGAGCAGCGGAATAAGCGGATGGTCTTTAGTGGATGTTTGATCATCATCGCTCCCTTGCCGATTAAAGGTAATCTCATCACGCTGTTCTATGACCTTTTGCCGGAAATGGGCAGCGTCAATAATACCCAATAATTTCATATCGGTCATATTTGCAGAGCTATTACCGGCCGTCTCTATCATTAACGAACTCAAGCCAAAGTAACGTAATAACGGCCCTTCTTTAAAAGTGAGATCCTGGATTTTGTCAAGTGGAATGGTTCGTTCCGTTGTGAATAAAACGCCTTTCTTAAAGTGTAGTGCACGTGTGGTCAGCTCGCAATACAGGTTCTCAAAATATTTATTGATATAGTAACGCCCGGCAATCAGCCAAACCGGTATAAGTAAAATACCAGCGACGGTCAATATCATCGTTAAAATAACAATGACATGGATATAGGTTTTGATGCGGGGTTCAAATTTTGCTTCAAGCAGTTGCTGGGATCTGGCTGTTTTTTTGCTCATCGGAATCAGTTTGATATTGGACAATTATCTTCTTTCATGAACCCATCATACTCAATTTATTTTAAATTGTTAACCTGAATTTATCAGTACTCGAAAATTATGTTGAAGTACAGGTATTAAATGTTGATCTCATTATAGCTATTTTCATTACGGACATATGAATGATTTACAGTGTCAACCCTGTTCTATCTGATCAAATAAAACATCTACGTGTTACCTATGAATAAAAAAGCCAAAGCAATTATTGATCAGCTAAATCTGGATCCCCATCCGGAGGGCGGATTTTTCAAGGAGGAGTATCGGAGTGAAGGGGTTATTTACTCAGACAGTGATGAATCCGTTTATCCGGCAGGAAGAAATTTTGCGACTTCTATTTACTATTTACTGGAGGGAACCGACACGTCATCCTTTCACAGGATCCGCTCAGACGAGACCTGGCACTTTTACACAGGTTCATCCGCAACTATTCATGTCATCCATCCTGATTCACTCTATGAAGCTCGTTATCTGGGCCCTGACCTATCAGAAGGACAGTCGTATCAAATAACTATTCCCGGCAGAAGCTGGTTTGGCGTATCTGTGGACAAGATAGATTCATTCATATTGGCAGGATGTACGGTCGCACCCGGTTTTGATTTCAATGATTTTGACATGGGAGATCCCTACAAACTCAAGCAGGCCTTCCCTGAACACACTGCAATTATTGATCAGCTTAGCTAATCAAGAACAAAACTCACGGCTGGTTTGAATTTTCCAGCTCATTCAGTGCTTCAAGCAGTTTATCTGCCCGGACGGATCCATGAGATGCGCTCCAGAATACATCTCCGTCATGAATCACAAGTAGTTGTGGTGATTCATGGCGAACACCGGTTTTAGCCGCAATGGCATTTGAAAGCGGCCTCTGGGCAATTACATTTATTAAATACAGGTCCGCCTTTTCAGCAGCTGATTCCAGATCGCTTTCGAGACTGCTTTTTGCAAACAACGATACAGCACAGCTGTAGCTATGCTTATAAATAACCTGAGGTTTTCCGGATCTCCCCAGTATTTTATCGATTTCGCTTTCAGTTTGCGGCTGTCCCCAAAGAGAACTTTCCTCTTGCGGTCCGCCTATGATATTTCTCAAAGAACCGAATATGCTCACATGCGCCTCACTTTACTTTGATTTACCTTACCAATGATCCGGCTTAAGCAGGCTGGGAATCTGTAAAGTCAAGTCCCTGAAGGGCAACAGCTTCTTCCAGGGCTTCCATGCCCAGACCTTCACGAATAATTTTGGGCGAAGGTCCGGTGAGGTCTACAATAGTGGTTTCATTACCTGAGAGTTCCTGCTGATGGTCAACAACTAAATCAACCAGATTATCAAAACGGCTAAGGTAAAGTTCACGATCACCGCTATCCGGACGACCATTCTCTACGTTGGGCAGTTTTGCTGTTATTGCCATAATGGGCCGGCCCAGTTCCTGTATGGTTTCCAGACAAATAGGATGATTTGGTACGCGTATTCCAACCGTTCGCTTTTTCGGATGAGTGAGCAAACGGGGCACTTCGCGTGTGGCAGGTAATATAAATGTGTAAGGCCCGGGAATAAGTCGCTTGATAAGCTTAAAGTTATCATCGGTGAGATTTGCAAAAGTGGAGACATGTTCCAGGCTGTGGCACATTACCGACAGGTGATCTTTTTTTCCCATCTGACGGATTTTCCTGATACGGTCCATACCGCTTTTGTTTTGATAGTCACAAACCAGGGCGTACTGGCTGTCAGTTGGAATCAGGATCACCCCCTCGTCCAATAACATGTCTACAAGGTCAAATATTTGCTTACGTTTTGGGGTTTCAGGATTGATCTTAATTCGTTCTGACATAGTTAGATAAATTAGATTAGCTTTCGATTTTGTGTATGAGAGTTTGCCGGCTCTATATTGGCATTGTCGGTACACTATAATTATTTATTAATACTACGGATTTATTTGTTTGTCAACGATTAGTTTTTAATCCGTGTTATTTTTACAGTTGAAACAATATAAAAAATAGGAGTTAAATGGAGACAAATATTAAAGCATGGTGGCTTGGCCACTCAGCGTTCAAATTAGAATCACAGAACGGGACAGTCATTTATATCGATCCCTTTTTGTCACAAAATCCAACAACGCCGGATGAGTTTAAGCAGCCGGAAGACGCAGATATCATTTTGCTGACCCACGGGCATGAAGATCATGTTGGAGACACGCTTGATATTGCCAGCAAAACTGGTTGCAAAGTAGTAGCGCAGGTTGAACTATCGCATTTACTGAAGAAACATGGATTGGAAGAAGATCAGCGAATGGAATTTAACAAAGGCGGCACAATCGATTTTGAAGACTTTTCCGTCACACTGGTAAATGCTAACCACAGTTCCTCTTTTAAGGGTGAATATGCAGGAGAGGCTGCAGGATTAATTCTATCGTTTGAGGACGATATTGCCTTTTATCACATGGGAGATACCAACATTTTTAGTGACCTCGAAATTTACAGAGAAATTTATCAGCCGCATGTTGTTGCTGTGCCAATGGGTGATCATTACACAATGGGCCCGCAGGAAGCCGCTATATGCTGCGAAATGCTGAATCCCAAATTGGCTCTGCCTATTCACTATGGCACCTTTCCGGTATTAACGGGTGACCCAGAAGAGTTTAAATCATTCACGGAAGAATACTGTGATGCTGAAGTTGCTATTCCCGAGGCCGGAGAGCAATTCCTTGGAAACTAATTAGTTCCCTATAAAATAGTATCAGAAGATGGCCGGTTGCCAAAAGGTATCCGGCCTTTTCTATAATCAAAGAGAAAAATTAGAGCTGAAGGCTTATACGTAAGAATTAAGTATGAAAAAGATAAGCACTCCGGTTACTGACACATACAGCCAGATTGGAAATGTCCACATGGATACTTTTCTGTGGGTTTTAAATTTTCCTGAAAAAGCAAAATAGTAGCTGGTTAATACAAGCGGAACAACAAATGCAGAAAGAATGATGTGACTAATCAGAATTGTAAAATAAACCGGTCGAATCCAGCCTTCTCCCGGAAATGGTGTGTGCCCAACAAAGTTATGATATACCAGGTAGCTTATCAGAAAAAGTGAAGATGTGACAAAAGCAGTTAGCATTAGCTTCATGTGTGTCACATACTTTTTCTTCTTTATTGCCACAAAACCTGACAGTATAAATAAAGTACTCGCGCTATTTAGAAGGGCATTTAATGCAGGCAACTGATTAACCCAGGCAGCGGTGGTTGGTGCTGCCTCCTTATAATATAGCAGCCAAATCAAGAAGAGAAATGCGACAGTACTAATAAGCAGTATCAAACCTATTGCTTTTTTGATACTAACTTCTTTTAAGAACTGAAGTGTAATTTTTTCACTGACTGTTGAATCCATGCTAATAAAACCTGAGTGGTAATGATTTCAAAAATATGCTCAATTTATGGTATTAATCAAGTGGTCGAAATCAACATCTTTATATCAACAGATCGTTTCAAATGATGATAAAGCTGAGAAAGTTTCTGCCAAGGCTTAATTACATCCTTCCTAAATGCAACTCTTTCAATATCGTAGAATAGTAGTTAAATATTAAACCTTTTTGCTTACCGAAGCCTGTTATACCTAAACAAATTTGTATGCTTTTTTTTGCACATTTAATAGATCTGTGCACTATCTTTAAGCCCTTTGGCCAATGAGCGCCGGATGATGGGAGCTGTTCTATTTAGAATGGTTTTAAATACAAACAGTAGCTCATCAGATGTATGTTCATTAAGAAATTTTCGGTACTTTCTGTCCTTAGAAAATTGGCCTCATACTATCAATAACTGGTAATACTTATAACCTTTTATGGCTCAGATTTTTCCAAAGTGGACAAATGAAGCTCCACGCAGAATACTCATTGGCGCAATTATCATTCTCAACGCGGTCGTTTTTGGTGTTTGGTATTTCTTCTCCCCGGAGTTTACCAATGTTGGCTATGCCCCTGAACAACCCGTTCCATATAGTCATCAGCTACATGTTGGTCAGCTTGGAATGGATTGTCAATACTGCCACACGCAGGTGAAGGAATCAAAATATGCAAATATTCCTGCGACTCAGACGTGCATGAACTGTCACAATCAAATTGCTACTAATAGTGATAAACTCGCTCCCGTTCGTGAAAGCTGGGATACAAACCAGCCAATAGAATGGGTGAAAGTTCACATGCTTCCTGACTACGCGTACTTTAACCACTCCGCTCATGTCAATGTTGGCGTGGGTTGTGAATCATGCCATGGCAGGGTTGATCGCATGGAAGTTGTTTACCAGGCAGAACCTTTAAGTATGGGCTGGTGCCTTGACTGCCACAGGGAGCCTGAAAAACACGTACGTCCTGTTGAAGAAGTAACAACAATGGGATATGAAGTTGAAAATCAACTGGAAATGGGTCTTGAGCTTGTTGCTAAACACAACATAAAAGCCCCCACCTATTGCCAGGCCTGCCACTACTAAATTAATCTTTCTGATTCGAACCGTATTTCGAAACTGTTTCAATTAAATATTTTTCCATAACGAATGAGTGATCAAAAGACGAACGATACCACTTACTGGAAAAGCCTCAGCGAGCTCGCCAAGAATAAAGAATACCAGAAATATGCCGAACGGGAATTTGCTGAAGACGCTTCTGAACTAACCGACCAGGTATCACGCCGTAGCTTTCTCCGTGTTATGGGTGCTTCAATTGCACTCGCCGGATTTGCTTCCTGCCGAAAGCCCTATCAAAAAATACTGCCCTATTCACGGCAGCCCGAAGATCGGGTACTTGGTATGCCTTATTTTTATGCCACCAGTATGCCATTTCAGGATACTGTTGCAGGCCTTCTTATTGAGAATACGGAAGGACGCCCTTCCAAGGCTGAAGGAAATGAGCAGCATCCATCAAGTCGCGGGAAAACAAGTATTTACCATCAGGCATCGATTCTTGGGATGTATGATCCCGATCGATCGAGACAGCCTCAAAGAGACGGTGAACAAGTTTCTTACAGTGATTTTGCAGAGTTTGCTGCATCACATTTTTCAGATACGAACAGAAATATCTTATTTATAAGTGAAGCAAGTTCTTCTCCCACACTTCAGCGATTGAAGGACAATACATTGTCTCAATTCCCAAACGCCCAGTGGGTGGTTCACGAACCGTTTAATGACGACAACCGCCTTGAAGGAACGAATATTGCGTTTGGTCAACGGCTCCGTACAGTAAATCACTTTGATGAAGCTAATGTTGTCGTGTCATTTGATGATGACTTCATGACGCCATCAGCACACAAAAATAGTGTGGAAGCAGCCCGTCAGTTTTCTATGGCCAGAAATGTCAGAGAAACTGATGATACCATGAGCCGTCTCTACTCTATTGAGAATTCATATTCTATCACCGGATCTATGGCCGATCACCGGCTCCGGCTGAAGACATCTGAGATTGAAGCGATGGTGTTTGCACTGGCAGCACGACTCTCGCAGGATCTGAATGGACTTAGTGCATTTTCGGGCTATTCCAATGAAATGAGCGGCCATGAGATGATAGAGTCTCTTGCAACAGAACTGCTTGCTCATCAATCAAATTCTATTCTGACAGCCGGTACAGGATTCAGTGCATCTGTTCATGCAGCTATTTCTGCTCTTAACAGCGCACTTGGCAACATTGGCTCAACCGTAACAGTGCACGAGCTTCCTTTCCAGGATGATGCAAATAATACCACTGCTTTTACAGAAGCTGTTGCCGACATTCAGTCCGGAGTATTTGACACTGTTGTTATTCTTGGTTCCAACCCGGTATTCACAGCTGCAGCAGATCTGCAGTTCTCAGATGCCCTGTCCAATATTGAGACCACAATCCATCTTTCTGATTATATAGATGAGACATCGCAAGCCTGCAACTGGCACGTGAATAGGGCTCATTTTATGGAAACCTGGGGTGATGGCCTTGCATTCACTGGTCAGCGATCCATTATACAACCACAGATAGCTCCCCTTTTTGAAGGAGTGAGCGACATCGAGCTGCTACATACTATTATTACGGGTGAAGCCGGCAGCGGTTATGACCTTGTTCGTGAAACGTGGCAGGGTGTGCTTTCCGGTAATTTTGAACAAGAATGGGAGCGTACTCTCCATGATGGCATTGATGATAGCAGCGAAGGATTTTCAGCCGCATCTGTAAGTATTCGATCTGGATTTGGATCAGATATACAGCCTATGCTTGAGTCAAGCACCACTGACGGAATTGAAATTACGATCAAACCTGATCCAACCCTTTTTGACGGTCGATTTGCTAATAATGGCTGGCTTCAGGAGCTGCCCGACCCTATGACGAAGATTACCTGGGATAACGTGGCACTGATGAGTCCATCCACGGCTGAATCCCTAGGACTGCCAAAAGAACGGGCATTTAACAGCAGCGACGTTCCGATTGTACGTATTGAAACAAATGACGGTACGATCGAAATTGCCGCCTGGGTTCAGCCAGGACATGCTGACGAATCTATTACACTTTATGCCGGCTATGGCCGAAATACAATAGGCCGGGTAGCAGATGGTGTTGGAGTTGATGTATATCCGCTTCGAACTACGAATGCACCTTATTACAGAACGGCAGACGTATCTGCAACGGGCCAGATGTACGAAATTGCCTGTGTGCAGGATCACAACAGTATTGAAGGTCGCGATATGGTTCGTGAAGCCACGCTTGACGAATATCGTGAAAATCCGAATTTCTCCTCTTATGAGAGTTTCCACGGATATGAAGTGCCCGGTATTGAAGAAGCCGAGCATGAAGGAGATTCAAAAGGCCCCATCTCTCTGTTTGATGAGAATTATGGGCCTGATTACCAGCCACAGTGGGGTATGGCGATTGACCTGAACACCTGCTTTGGGTGCGGTGTCTGTACCATTGCCTGCCAGGCTGAAAACAATATTCCGGTTGTCGGCAAAAGAGAAGTAAGCCGGCGACGAATTATGCACTGGATCAGAACTGATCGCTATTATGAAGGCGATGAGGACAACCCGGGTGTATATCACCAGCCAGTGCCCTGTATGCACTGCGAGCTTGCTCCCTGCGAGCAGGTTTGTCCTGTAGCAGCAACGGTTCACAGTGAAGACGGCATGAATCAAATGACGTATAACCGCTGTATCGGAACCCGTTATTGTGCGAATAACTGTCCATTTAAGGTGCGACGGTTCAACTTCTTCCATTACTCTGAAGAGTACCTGACAACAGGTGACGATCCTGAAATCATTCAAATGGCGATGAATCCTGAAGTAACGATTCGTTTCCGAGGTGTAATGGAGAAATGCAGCTATTGCGTGCAGCGTGTCAATCGAGCGAAAATTGAAACCCGAAAAGAAACCGGTTCAAGAAAACCGGCAGATGGCACTGTAAAAACGGCCTGCCAGCAGGCATGCCCTGCCGATGCCATTACATTCGGCGATCTGACCGACAGAAACAGTGTTGTGTCGCAAACCAAGATGAATGAGCGTAATTATGTGATGCTCGAGGAGCTAAACGTACGACCGCGGACATCTTACCTTGCCAAACTTCGTAACCCGAATCCTGAATTGACATAATTCAACCAAGATATTTAATCGCAACAACTACAACATGAGCAAAACGTACGACTACGTTCCTGAACCAGCACTGGTAAAGGGGAATCACGATTTTAGCAGTATCAACTCCCTGATCACAGATATCAATCTGCGGCCAACGCCGAAAGGTTGGTATATAGCCTTTGGTCTGTCTAACATTTTACTGCTTGTCCTCCTTGGATCTATTGCCTACCTGATATGGGAAGGAACAGGAATCTGGGGACTTAATCAGCCTGTTGGATGGGGCTGGGCAATTATCAACTTCGTTTGGTGGGTTGGTATTGGTCACGCAGGGACGCTTATATCAGCGATTCTGTTCCTTTTCCGCCAGGATTGGAGGACGGCAATTAACCGGTTTGCGGAGGCAATGACCATCTTCGCGGTGATGTGTGCGGGTATTTTCCCCGCTATTCACGTGGGTCGTATCTGGGTTATTTACTGGGTATTCCCTATTCCCAACTCCATGGCGATGTGGCCGAACTTTAACAGCCCGCTCCTTTGGGACGTGTTTGCGGTTTCAACGTATTTTACTGTTTCCCTTCTTTTCTGGTATGTAGGTCTTGTACCTGATTTTGCAACGCTCAGAGATCGCATTAAAAGTAAATTTGGTAAAATTGCTTACGGAATTGCAGCTCTCGGATGGAGAGGCAGTAACCGCCACTGGTGGAATTATGAAAAAGCCTACATGATTCTTGCCGGGCTTGCCACTCCCCTTGTACTTTCAGTTCACACTATTGTATCATTTGACTTTGCAGTGTCGATCATTCCCGGCTGGCACACAACTATTTTCCCACCTTACTTTGTTGCAGGAGCCGTATTTTCTGGTTTCGCAATGGTTCTTACGCTTATGATCATCTGCCGTAAAATTTATGGCCTCGAGGACATCATGACGGATGATCATATCGAGAAAATGAATCTTATTATATTGGTGACGGGCTCGATGGTTGGTTTTGCCTACCTGATGGAGTTCTTTATCGCATGGTACGGGCAGGTTGAGTACGAGAAAGCAATTTTTATTATTCGAGCAACAGGTCCCTACGCGTGGGCTTACTGGATTATGATAACATGTAATGTGCTGTCACCACAGTTTTTCTGGTCGAAGAAGCTTCGCCGTAATGTCGCTTTCACATTCTTTATATCGATCGTTGTAAACATTGGGATGTGGTTTGAGCGGTTTGTAATTACCGTAAGTTCACTATCCACAGATTACCTGCCGTCATCCTGGGGTTATTTCTCCCCAACCATATGGGATGTATTAACTTACGTTGGTACATTTGGCCTTTTCTTTACATTCTTTCTGCTGTTCCTTCGCTTTATGCCGATGGTTGCAGTTGCTGAACTTAAAGGTGCGATGCCTCAGGCAGATCCACACAATTACGATCCTGAAACACGCGACTATGCGCCTCAGGAAATCGAGATTCCGGAACCAAATAAAGAGTCTGTATAATCATGAGTACTGAATCTTCAGAAAATAAACTTTATGGGATACTGGCTGAAGTCAGGAATCCCAAAGAACTGATTGATATTGCCCGAACCGTTAATAAGAATGGCTATAAGAAGTACGACACTTTCAGCCCGTTCCCTATTCACGGTATCGACAAGGCGATGAGCCTGCAAAAATCAAAACTTGGCTGGATAGTGCTAAGTCATGGTCTTATCGGATTAACCGGGGCCCTGTCTATGATCTATTTCATGATGGTTTACGATTATCCGCTGAATATTAGTGGTAAATCTCTGATGAACGTACCGGCATGGATTCCGGTCACGTTCGAGCTTACCATTTTGCTTTCAGCATTTGGCGCGGTGTTTGGGATGTTTTTCCTTAATGGACTTCCCAAGTTGAATCATCCGCTTTTCAGTTCAGAAAACTTCAAGAAAGCTACAAACGACGGATTTTTTATATGCATAGAAGCTGACGATCCTCAGTTTGACCCAGAAAAAGTACAGCATCTGCTGTCAGTAGCCGGTGCAACCAATATCGAAGAAATTCATGATGACGCCTGAAATTATTGAATACCTTATAAGTAGATCGACTTAATTATGAAATTGTCAACATCACGTATAGCAATCCTGCTTTTTACTTCTCTGCTGCTGATGTCTTGTCGCGGCCAGCTGTCTGAAAAGCCGCCGATTAGTCCGCAACAGAATATGCAGTTCCAGAACAGGTTCAATGCACAGGAAAAGAACGAGTTTTTTGCAAATAACATGTCAATGCGTCCGCCGGTTGAAGGCACGATTGCACGCGGCAAGCTCCGTCAGAATCCTGAAGTTTATGAAGGACGTACCGAGAACGGTGAGTTTGTAACTGAGATTCCCTTTGAAGTCACACGATCATTCCTATACCGCGGTCAGGAACGGTATGACATCTTTTGTACGCCTTGTCATGGTAAGCTTGGCGATGGTCAGGGTATAATCATGACCGGCCAGTACGGCTATGTTCCTGCACCAAGCTATCATCGCCAGGCCAGCTACGACATGACTGACGGAGAGTTTTACTCAGCAATTACTGAGGGAATCCGAAGTATGCCTGCATATAACACACAGATTGAGGTAGAAGACCGATGGGCAATTGTTGCCTACATACGAGCGCTACAGAGAAGCCAGAACGTACCCCGTGAAGAAATTGAAGAATACGATATTGATCTTGCTCAGCTTCAAACAGAATATGAAGCACTGATGGAGCGTCAGGAAGCCATAGCCGAAGCTCAGGCCGCATCAAGCGGACAAGAAGAGATTTCTGCAGCACGTGGTGAGCGTCTCTATACTGCAAATGCATGCCAGACCTGCCACTCTCTTGATGGCTCACAGCTTGTTGGGCCAAGTTTTGCGGGTCTCTACGGCGCTGATCGTCAGTTTGCTGACGGTACAACCGGGGTAGCAGATGAAGATTATATTTCAAATTCAATTATCAATCCTGCTGACAATATAGTTGAAGGCTACAATAATGTAATGCCTCCCTACAATTACTTGTCAGATGGCGAAATTCAGTCGCTGATTGAATTCATCAAAGAACAATCAGATAACTAACGAACAGCGAAAGACCTTACTCAATGGCTTCACATAGTCCACAATTAACAGATTCTGTTCAACTTCCTTCACAGGTTGACCTTACCAAGACGTTTTTTGGAATTGGCGCCGTAGGATTAATTGCCAGTTTTGTTGGATACTTTTTAAATCCATACCAGTTTTTCTATTCCTATCTCACAAGCTTTACTTTCTTTACAAGCTTTGCTCTCGCCTCCATGATTATGGTGATGATTCATCATATCACTAAATCTTCCTGGGGAACGGTTCTCCGGCGAATACCTGAAACGATCTCATCCAATATCTGGATTTGGGCCATTTTCTTTATCCCTATACTTCTTGGTATGACCACCCTTTACAAGTGGACAAGCACTGAATATGTGATGGGAGACCCTATTATGATGGGGAAAATACCTTATCTGAACGAGCCCTTTTTTGTAATTCGTCAGTTTATCTATTTTGGAATCTGGGGATTCCTGGGCTATAAGCTCCATAAAGTGTCAATCGAGATGGATAAGACGAATGACTGGGGACTCACTGCCCTGCTTCGTAAAATCAGTGCACCCGGCATTCTTATATTTTCAATTACGGTTGCATTTGCAAGTTTTGACTGGCTGATGTCGCTCGATGCTCACTGGTTTTCCACCATGTTTGGTGTATATTTTTTCGCGATGAGTTTCCAGGCCCTCTTCCCTGCCCTCATTCTAATTACATTCTGGCTGCATAAAAATGGCCTGTTGAAAAACACCATTACCAAGTCTCATATTTATGATCTGGGCGCATGGTTCTTTGGGTTCACTGTCTTTTATGCGTACATCGCATTCAGTCAGTTTCTGTTAATCTATTACGCCAACATTCCTGAAGAGACACTCTGGTTTTATCACAGACTTGAAGGAAGCTGGGCAATCATTACTTACAGTCTTATTGCATGCAGGTTCGTCATTCCGTTTGTCATTCTGTTGAACCGCGACAAAAAACACAATAAAACCCTTCTGATAACTGTTTCTGTCCTGATTATAGTGATGCATCTTATCGAGCTTCACTGGATTGTAATGCCGGTACTGCACTATAGTGGAATATCTGTCAGCTGGCTTGATATTACCACACTAGTCGGTCTTGGCGGTATTTTTCTGGGATTGTTTTTCCGGCGATTACGAAATCACAAAATCGTACCGGTCAACGACCCAACCCTGGCCGATTCTCTTGATAAGCACTACCATCAATAAACACCCTGAATATCGAAAGCTGATATGAGTAACGATTCTAAAAAATTTACGCTCGAAGAAAAGACAAGGATTGCTCTTAAGGCCGCATCAGGGGATCGCGGTACAATGATTAATCTTGCAGAAAAAAATGACGTATCTGTAGAAGAAATTGAAGAATGGATACGCGAAACCGGAGTGTCTAACGTTACTTCAAGCTCAACCGACGCTGATGATGAGGAATCACTATCGGTCATTGCAACCGAAGACTTTGCAAATGATTATGAATTTGGCGCAACGCCGGACAAATTAAACTATAGCCGGCTTTTCTTCTGGACAATTTTCGGTACCGTTGTCATTCTGTTATTTATCGTTGCTGTTTTTAACGTTTACGATTACACGTATGATGGTGTGAACCAACAAAGTGCAGAAGAAAGCTTGTATTACGATATTGATCAGCTTGAAGCTTCCAGTTCCGAACAGCTCAATTCATTTGGAGTTGTGAATCCGGAGGAAGGCATTTATAGTATTCCTATCGACAGCGCAATAACTAAAATTGCACAAGAATCAGAATAGAGGTTTACATTTTATGAAATATACACTGAATATCCTTCTGGTTATTTCAGTGTTTCTATCTGTTGATTCAGCCTTCGGGCAGCTCAACAGTGGAAAACCTGCTAAGATCGCTGATGTAGGTATCGAAGAGAAATTAGGCGAAACGATCCCAATGGATCTTACATTCGCTAATTCTTCCGGAGACTCAGTTTCGATAGGAGACCTTATTGAGGAAGGTAAGCCAATTCTCTTGAACCCACTTTATTATGAATGCCCTACCCTGTGCGGGTTGGTCCTTGATGCTGTATTTAATGTTGTAGAAGACCTGAAATGGAATCCGGGTGATGATTACACTATCATCTCATTCAGTATTGATCCGGACGAGACACCTTTTCATGCCGATTCAACCAAAAACATCATCATAAATGATCTGGACAGACCGGGTGCAGCTGATGGATGGCATTTCCTCACCGGAAATAATGAATCAATACAAGCTTTGACAAATGCTGTTGGTTTCAACTACAGCTATGACGAGCAAACAGATGAGTATATGCACATGGCCGGCATCATGCTCATCAGTCCGGAAGGCGTGATTACACGCTATCTGTACGGACTGAATATGAGGGAGTTCGACCTTCGGAATGCGCTCTATGAAGCCGCAGATGGAGAGATCGGATCGACCCTAGAACAGGCTCTTTTATACTGTTATACCTATGATCCGTCTTCGCAAAGTTATGTGCCCGTTGCGATCAACATAATGAAGCTTGGCGGCTTGGCTACGATGCTTATTCTAGGTATATTTCTAACTATTTTATGGAGGCGCAACAGCGGCACTTCAGAACCACCAAAAATTGAAATTCAGAAATGAATAGACTTACTGATTACATGCTCCCGCCGGCCCGTAGCACACTGGCCTCAGAAACGGATGCATTGTTTCATTTCATCAATGTGACCAGCATCATTCTCCTCGTGGGAATTACATTTGCAATTCTCTATTTCGCGTGGAAATACCGCAGGAAATCCGACGATGACGTCACTCCTGTAATCACGCACAACAACAAACTTGAAATTACCTGGTCAGTTATTCCACTTATCATGGTGATGATCGTGTTTGGATGGGGTTTCTCAGGATATATGAACCTGGTAACGCCTCCTGATGATGCTTATGAGATACGTGTTGAAGGCGCAAGCTGGAACTGGCGGTTCTTTTATGAAAACGGAGCCACCAGCGTGAATGAACTCAATGTTCCGGTCGATCGACCAATTAAGCTTATCATGAGCTCTACCGACGTTATCCACTCATTCTACGTACCTGACTTCCGTGTGAAGCGAGATGTGCTTCCTAATAGGTATTCGTCCATTTGGTTCGAAGCCACCGAAACAGGAGAATCACATATATTCTGTACAGAGTATTGTGGTACTCAACACTCCAATATGGACGGAACCGTAAACGTGATGAGTCAGGACGAATTTGATATCTGGCTTGAAGCCGGTAACGCAGTGGATGAGTCTGTTCCACCGGCAGAGCGTGGTGAAGCTCTCGTAAGCCAGAACGGCTGTAATGCCTGTCACTCAGCAGACGGCTCCAGTGGCGTGGGCCCCAGCTTTGCAGGTTTGTGGGGAAGTGAGCGAACGTTTCAAAATGCCGATCCTGTTACTGCAGATGAAAACTACATTCGTGAAAGTATCCTACAGTCCAACGCAAAAGTATTGGAAGGATATGATCCGGTGATGCCTTCCTATCAGGGTGTTATCAATGATCAGCAGATCAGTGATATCATTGAGTACATTAAAACATTAGAATAAGAAGTATTATGGCTACAGCAGAAGCATCAAATATTAAAAGACTACAAGTTAAGCGATTCAAGCCGGACGAGTCTCCCAAAGAGCACTATCTGAATGCTGAAAAAGGGCTCTGGTCGTGGCTGACAACAGTAGATCACAAGAGGATCGGTTTGATGTATCTCGGATCTATTGCTCTTTTCTTCCTGATCGGCGGTATTCTTGCTCTCGTTCTAAGAACTGAGCTGCTCACCCCTACCCGTTCATTCATTGAGGCTGACACCTACAATCAGATCTTTACCCTTCACGGGGCGATCATGATTTTCTTCTTTTTGGTTCCGTCAGTTCCTGCGGCGCTTGGAAACTTCATTTTACCTCTGCAGCTGGGGGCCAAAGATGTAGCCTTCCCCCGTCTTAACCTCGCGAGTTTCTACATTTATACAATTGGTGCCATTTTTACACTTATTGCAATTTTCACCGGCGGAATCGATACAGGATGGACATTCTACACGCCATATAGTGCAGAAACAAGCACAAACGTGATGATGATGACGCTCGGTATCTTTATACTCGGGTTCTCGTCAATTCTAACAGGTGTTAACTTTATTGTTACTATCCACAAAATGCGGGCTCCTGGACTCACCTGGAATAAGCTTCCGCTAAATATCTGGGCGCTTTATGCAACCAGCATTATCCAGGTGCTTGCAACGCCGGTACTTGCGATTACAGTTCTCCTTCTTGCGATGGAGCGCGCACTGGGAATCGGTATATTTGACCCTGCACTGGGTGGTGACCCGGTTCTTTATCAGCATTTCTTCTGGTTCTATTCACACCCCGCCGTGTACATTATGATCGTTCCCGGTTTCGGCGTGATATCAGAAGTGATCTCAACATTTTCCAGAAAAACAATCTTTGGATACTGGGCGATTGCACTCTCCTCACTGGCGATTGCATTTATCGGTTTCCTTGTCTGGGGACACCATATGTTTACAGCCGGGCAATCGTCACTTGCCAGTATGGTATTCTCTTTTCTTACATTCTTGGTCGGAATCCCAACCGGTATAAAAATATTTAACTGGCTGGCAACTATGTACAAGGGTTCCATCGATATGAAAACCCCCATGTTGTACGCTATGGTATTTCTATTTCTATTTACCATTGGTGGATTTACCGGAATTATGCTTGGTGCACTGGTTGTAGATATTCACCTGCACGATACATACTACGTAGTTGCCCACTTCCACTATGTAATGATGGGCGGTATGGTGATGGCATTCCTCGCCGGAATTCATTACTGGTGGCCAAAAATGTTTGGTAAAATGTATAGTGAGTTCTGGGCAAAAATTGCTTGTGGGATTATTTTTGTCGGATTTAACATGACGTTCCTGCCTCAGTTTATTATGGGTGCTCAGGGAATGCCCCGGCGTTATTACAACTACATTGACCAATTTCAGCCATTCCATCAATTTTCTACAATGGGATCCTACGTTTTAGGTGTTGGATTTCTTATTATTGCCGCGTACTTGATTCACTCTTTGCTGAGAGGCAAAGAGGCCGGGTCAAACCCTTGGGGTAGCCGTGCGCTCGAATGGCAAACATCTTCGCCAGCGCCTCATCATAATTTTGAGCATACGCCGGTAATCATCAACGGTCCTTATGACTACCATAAACCGATGGCAGAATTCCAGCTTGGAATTGCACACTCGCATAACGGACACCACGAAGGTGAAAAAGTAGACGTTGAAACAACAACAGCTCAGGAAAAAGCATAAACCATACGTAAACAGATGTCAGATCCTTCTGCAGTTAAAGGTAAACCGAAACACGTAAAGCACTACTTTGTTGATTCTGATCAGCAATTTGAAGCCTCGAAAATGGGCATGTGGGTGTTTCTTGTTACAGAAATTCTCTTTTTTGGCGGCCTTTTTGCCGCTTATATTGTGTATCGATCCTGGTATCCTGACCTTTACCTCCAGGCATCTACCGAGCTGGACACTTTTTGGGGAGCTGTGAACACGGCTGTACTGATTGGTAGTTCACTAACGGTTGCTATGTCTATCCGGTCAGCCCAGCTTAATCAAATCAAAGGTTTAATTACGAACCTTTATATCACTATAAGCCTGGCATGTGTGTTTATGGTGATTAAGTTTTTTGAGTATACGCACAAGTTCGACAAAGGAATTTTCCCCGGCGAGTATTATACATACGAGGGAATTGCTCACGAGAAAGCCAACATCTTCTTTAGCATCTACTATATGATGACGGGGCTTCACGGAATTCACGTGATCATTGGTATCGGGCTGATGTTGTTTCTTGTCGTAAAAGCCAAGAAAGGAGCCTTCAGCGCTGAATACTATACCCCTGTTGAGATTACAGGCCTGTATTGGCACCTTGTTGACGTGATCTGGATTTTCTTATTTCCACTACTTTACTTAATCGACTAAAAATTTATTACTTCCTGTTATGAGTGGACATCACATTTCTTCCGCTAAATTTTTATGGGCCGTTGGATCGTCTCTCTTCGTGCTTACTTTTTTGACAGTCGCGGTAACCTGGTTTCATATTCCTGGACCATGGAATATTATCGTTGCTATCGGAATCGCTGTAGCAAAAGCGATGATTGTAGTAGCATTTTTTATGAATCTATGGTGGGACAGTAAATTCAACTCGATGTTATTTGTAATGTCAATCATATTTTTTCTGCTTCTGATTGGTATTACACTTCTTGACACACTATACAGAGTTGATCCTGTACCTTCGTTTTAACGTTGTTATACGATAGCAGAATCAAAAGCCGCATCTTTAAAATGCGGCTTTTTTTATATCTACCCCCGAAAGGTTATTTTAAGAATGTTATATGTGTTGTTCTTCACTCCGGTTACTGGTACGATATTGATAAGCTTGTATATTACCAGCGACGGCTTATAAGCACACTACAAAATTACTAGAATCACATGCCAGACAAATCAACTACCAAAAATACCACGACAATTGGCAACCTCGAACTCTATAGCATTGAGACAGGGCGATTCCGGCTTGATGGAGGTGCTATGTTTGGCGTTGTTCCAAAAACCCTCTGGAATCGAAAAATCGAGAGTGACGATAGTAACAGGATTTTGATGGCTACCCGCTGCCTTCTCATCAAATCAAAAACATCCGGAAGGATTTATCTTGTTGATAACGGTTGTGGTGATAAGTTTGATGACAAGATGCGTCAGATTTACTCTCTTAATTATAAGCACAGTGAGCTTGAGCGATCATTAGATGCTATTGGTATTTCACCGTCTGACATCACCGATATGGTATTTACCCATTTGCATTTCGATCACTGCGGCGGCACCACTTCCTACGATGAGCAGGGAAACCTGAGGCACCGATTTGAAAATGCCACATACCATGTAAACAAGCGGCATTGGCAAGCAGCAACAAATCCTAATGCCCGTGAGAAAGCAAGTTTTCTTCCTGAAAATATACATCCCATCGGCGAAAGTGACCGTCTGAATTTGGTCGAAGACAGCCATACATTTGAAGAAGGATTCACAACTATTGTTATGAACGGCCATACCATTGGTCAGCAACTTCCCTTACTGCACGACTCAGACAAAACAGTTGTATATGGAGCCGATCTGTTGCCAACACATGCGCATGTGCCGCTTCCATGGGTGATGGGTTATGATATGTTTCCATTGCAAACGCTTCAGGAAAAAGAATCGTTTTTAAAAGAAGCTGAAAAGAGTAACTGGTATGTTTTCATGGAGCATGATGCATATAATGAAGTGATTACCATCAAAGAGAAGGACGGGAAGTTCTCAGCTGATGAATCGTTCACATTAAAAGACCTTCTATAATTTAAGACGGTCTAAGGAGTTATTACCCCAGCATCCCGTTTGCATTAATTTTTTGAATAATTTTGATGGCCACTAATATCCCAAACGATTCTGTTTCAACTCTGCAGCGACTGCAGAATATTCTAAATACTGCCTATTCCAAAGTAAAAGCAGGCAGGCGAATTAGTGCCATTCTCTTCTTTTTCTGTTTTCTGATAGTTGGTTTCCTCGCCCTTTCAGCAATCGAAGCTTCTTTTTATCTCTCATCCTCTGTAAAAATATACGCGACCTCTGCTATTGTAGCAGTTGCCCTGCTGGCTGTCTATGGAATTATCAGAAGTTTCAAAAAACCGTCCCGGTCACAGTTCATTAATCAATATCTGACTACCCGTGGGAAAAAGGGTGAAAAGATTCAAAGTGCTATCGACCTTTTTAAAAACAGTGAACAACAAGCATCTATATTTTATGATGCAGCACTTGAATCAAACCTTCAGGGTATTGACACACCTGTCTTTAAATCAGATCTCTCACAATACCTGAAAAAACAGCGGTATTTTAAACTACTGTGGGTTTCAACCACAGGTTTGCTGGCTGCCATTATTGGTTTTGTGCTTATGCTCTCATTCTCGCCTGATAGCATGAACCGAACAGCACAGATTTGGGAGACTTTTGAGAAGCCAAATCCATTTCTTTATACCGTAACTCCGGCTTCAGCTACTGTTGAGCAGGGCATTACTATTACACCATCCATCACATTTACCGGAGAGGAAACACCCGAAACCGTTACGCTCGCATTTAAGACAGATGTTGAAGATGGCTATAGAAAGAGGCCGATGGAGCGGATAGATCCTCAGGTTCAGGTATTTGAGTCAGGAGAAATAGACGTTACGAACTCTCTTAGCTATTACATCGAGATGGATGAGTTTCAGTCTGAACTTTTCAGGCTCGATGTTGAAGTTCAGCCCAGATTTGATACACTCCTGGCCACTGTTACCCCACCTACATATACGCAGATTCCGCCACGAAACCTGGAATATCCATTTTTAAACATCAGTGTGTACCCCGGCTCTGAAATCAATTTTAAAGGCACATTTAATAAGCCCGTTCAATCACTTTTACTNCTGTCACAAGCTGATAGCCTGGCGTTTCCCAAAAGTGACCCGGATACTCTCCGCTCATTTGAAGCAGACATCTCCCCTGTAGCCAGTGATACCATTACGTTTGCCATGGAAGATTATGACGGTTTGACTAATCAGAATGCATTCAGGACGATTATACGAATAAATGAAGATGAAGCACCGACAATCGTCATCCGCGAACCCTCTGCCAGCGTGATGATGAATGAACCCGGCGAACTCGATATTGTTTACCAGGCAACTGATGATTTCGGTATTGAAAGAGCCGAACTCAACTGGGAACTTCGCAGAGCATATGTGGACGAACCGGAACGAGCCCGAATTCGACTTACGACTCCCCAGAACGGACGAATCTCACGATATACCTGGGATCTGGCAGAGATTGGCTTGCGTCCGAGGGATGAAGTCAGGTTTACCATACGTGCGATGGATAATGACCAGTTCTCAGGCGGAAAATGGGGCCAATCAAAGGAAATTGTAGTACAAATCCCGTCTCTCGCAGAATTTTTTGAGGATATTGATGAGAAAGAACGCGACGTTCAAAGCGAGCTGGAAAATGTGGCTGAAAGCTTCGATCAGATGGAACAGGAGTACGAACGATTTATGGAGAAACTTCGCAATAACCCGGAAGGTGGCTTTGAGGAACAGGAAATGCTGGAAAGTGTTTCCGAAAAGCAGAAGCAGATTGATGAAACCGTTCAGGAACTACAGGATCAGTTTGACGAGCTAAAGAAAGAAATGGAACAGAGTCAGTCCGTCTCAGAAGAAACCCGAGAATCCTATCGTGAGCTTCAGCAGCTTATGGAAGAGCTGGATGACCCCGAGCTGCAAAAAGCCCTGGAAGAACTGCGCGAAGCGATGGAAAACATGAATCCCAGCCAGATGGAAGAGGCTTTGGAAAATGTAAGTTTCAATGAAGAACTCTACAAAGAACGGCTTGAGCGTACAAAAGAGCTTTTCAAAACACTGAAAATGAACAGTGATCTCAATAAACTGGCAGAGCAATATGAAGATCTTGCCAAGCGGGTCAACAATGAAGAAAATGAGTCGCTGGAACAGCTCGATCAGGAGATGGAAACAGCTCGCCAGGATATGGACCGGGTATCAGATCAACTCGAAAAGCTCGATCAAAATCCTCCGAAACGTGCAGCTGAACGTCTTAAGCAGATTAAAGAAGAAGCTCAGCAAGAGCTGGATCAAATCAAAGAACAGGCTGATGAGATGCAGCAAAATGCTTCTGATCAAATGCAGCAGGGTGAACAGAGTCCTTCAGAACAGATGAAGCAGCAACAGCAGCAGATGAGCCAGCAGCTTCAGCAGCAGGCAGAAAACATGCGCCAGATGCAGCAACAAATGAGTGGTGAGCAGCTCCAGGTGAATATTATTGCCCTCCAGCGGGCACTTTACACCCTTCTCGAGCTGTCGGATACGCAAGAGTTTCTTACACAGGATGCCCAGGAAACAGCTCACAGAAGCCCTGGATACGTGGGCCTTGCCCGTGAACAAAATTACGTTCAGGATCAGTTTACAAGTGTTGCCGATTCCATTTTTCAGATATCATCAGAAATACCCGGCGTACCCAATCAAATCAACAGAAAAAAAGAAGAGGTTGAACGCTCTCTGAAAAACTCAGTTGATGAAATGGCTGAACGTAATCAGCGCGGTGCAACCATCGCATCACGTGAGTCGCTCGGTGGAATAAATGATCTGTCCTCACTCATCGCATCTCTCATCGATCAGTTAATGAATCAAAGCGGCGGATCAGGAGCCGGCGGAAGTATGTCTATGCAGCAGATGATGGAACAGATGCAGGAGATGTCGGGCAATCAGCAACAGCTCAATCAGCAGCTTCAGCAGATGGTAAACGACATGCAGGGAGATCGTCTCAGCAGAGAACAGAGTGAACGTCTTGATCAGCTGGCCAGACAGCAAAATGAAATCCGGAAACAGCTTCAGGAGCTACAGAGAAGTGGTGCTCTTAAAGATGGTGACCGGATGATGAGTGAACTGCAGCGTATGATGGACGAAATGGAAGACAGTATCAATGATATGCGAGGCGGAGTTACTGACGACCTGATGATCGAGCGCCAGCAAAACATTTTATCACGTATGCTAAGTGCGGAAGACGCTATGGAGCAGCGCGGCGAGGATGAAGAGCGTGAAGGCTCTGAAGCTGATCAGCGTAATTATGACCTTCCGCCTGATATGACGCTTGAAGAACTCCAGCAGGAAATAAGGTCGCGTCTGCAGGATCCTGACTATACGCGATTCAGTGAAGAGTATCAGAAGTTAATTGAACTTTATTTTGAACGTATCAGGCGCATGAATGAAGAGGTTCTGCCAAATTAAAGCCACCATTTTCATAATAAGCTATGAGTGACAAAACGCAAGATCTGCTCGACGATTTGATAACGTTTCTTGAAAGCGAACGCGAGATGTATGGCCCCTTTTCAGTCAATACAGATACTAAAAGTAAGCAATCGGGTGATACCTCAAACGCACGGGCAGAATCAACTGCAGACAGCGATTCCAATAAACCTTCTTTAGACACTCCGGAATCAACAGCCGAAACAGATCCATCACCCACTCCCCTTAGTCTCGAACAGAAATTAAAAAAATGTGGGACACTTGACGAACTGAGAAATTTCTGTGAATCATCTGAAGAGTTAAAGACCGACCTTGAGGGAACCAACCTTGTTTTCGGGGTTGGCAATTCAAATGCCGACCTGATTGTGATTGGTGAAGCCCCCGGCTTTAATGAAGATAAAGAGGGCGAGCCCTTTGTGGGCGCGGCTGGGCAGCTTTTAAATAAGATTCTGAAAGCAATAGAGTTTGACCGGCAGGATATCTATATCGCCAACATTCTGAAGCATCGCCCGCCTGATAATCGGAATCCCACCTCAGAAGAACGCGAGCGAAGCCTCCCCTTTCTTGAGCGGCAGATAGACCTCATTTCCCCTAAAGTCATTCTTTGTGTCGGAAAAATTTCAGGTACAACACTGCTCGGGAAAGACCAGGCTCTAAAAAATATGCGAGGACAATTCTATGACTATCGCGGGGCAAAATTAACGGTGACCTACCATCCTGCTGCACTGCTTCGTAACCCAAACTGGAAACGACCGGTTTGGGAAGACGTTCAGGAAGTCAGGAAAAAGTACGATGAATTGGGCGGAACACCTTAACATATCAACCTGCATAGGAATATTCGGTGAGGATCGTAGCTTACCACCTTTCAAATTAAGGTAGCCAAAAGAGTGAGTCTACTTACGCCCCCCTTTTAAGGACTGTATCAGCCGTAAACNTTAAATCCTCATTACGACAGTCCAGACTTATTTACGGCTCTATAAGTTCTGAATCATATACTTTCACATCGGCCCACAGAGAATTATAGGTGTCGACAAACTCCAGATGATCGGGATGCTCATCATACGTTTTGTAGTCCTCCATGGTCTCAAACCACGTAAATATTGAGTAACCAAACGAATGGTCAGTTACATCCCGTGACTCCGTATCACCAGGTACACCAAGTTCCGATTTATAGATCGATTCTATTTCCAGCAGCTCTTTGAGGCCTGATTCAAAATCCATTCTTTGTTCTTCAGTTACTTCATCATTCATGTAAAAATAGACCGTGTGCTGCAGCATGCCTTCTGTATTTTCAGTAGTAGTATTTATCGTTTCTTTGTCTCTTTCCTCAGTTTGGATGCATCCAGTGGCAACTAAAAGCAACATCAATCCGGCGATCGATTTCGTTAGTTTTCTCATAAGCTTTAACCCTTTGTCTTTTTTAATGTTAGAGTGGAACATATACTTTTTGAGACTTCTTTTCAGTACTAATATAAATCCTCATATCAATAAAAATATTCAAGTTGCATTCATAATATAATGGTCATGACTACCTGAGCAGGAAAACTATTTAAAGAGATCAGGCGAACATTACAAAAACAGATAAACTTTTCAGGAATGTGTTTATCTCTTATACGAAGACATTTGTATCTTCAGTCAGACCAAAAACAGGTAATCAAATCAACAAATGTAACTGATGAGTGAAATTCAGCCTAGTGTAAGTTATAGCTTTACAATACGTGTTTACATCGAAAATAAACCCGGAATGCTCGCCGAAGTTTTAAATGTAATTGCTGAGCAGAAAGGGGATCCCGGTGCGGTGGATGTTGTTAAAGTGGAAGGAAAATATAAAGTGCGAGACATTACCGTAAGCGCCCGCGATGCCGAGCACTCAAAAGGCATTGTAGCTGCAATCAAAAAAATTGATGGGATCAAAGTTAAAAACGTTTCTGACCGGGTGTTTTTACTGCATCTTGGCGGTAAAATAAAAATTGAGAATAAAGTACCGGTTGATACGCGTGATGCCCTTTCCATGGCCTATACACCCGGTGTGGCTCGTGTTTGTGAAGCCATAGCTGAAGACAAAGAGAAAGCTCATACACTCACCATTAAGCAAAATTCTGTGGCCGTTGTAAGTGACGGTTCAGCCGTACTCGGGCTGGGAAATATTGGCCCTGAAGCCGCTATGCCCGTGATGGAAGGGAAAGCGATGCTGTTTAAAGAGTTTGCAAATATTGACGCCTATCCTATTTGCCTGGATACACAAGATACCGAAGAGATTATCAAAGCCGTGAAATGGATGGCACCCGGATTTGGTGGGGTGAATCTTGAGGATTTTTCTGCGCCACGCTGTTTTGAAATCGAAGAGCGTCTGAAAAAAGAGCTGGATGTCCCCGTCTTTCACGATGACCAGCACGGAACGGCTATTGTAACACTTGCGGCCACAATCAACGCATTGAAGGTGGTTGACAAACAAATGAGTGACCTGCGAATTGTGATTGTGGGAGCAGGTGCCGCCGGCGTGGCTATTACCCGGATTCTCCTGGAAGCCGGCGTGGATGAAATTCTCTGCTCCGACAGTACGGGTATCATCAGCAAAGACAGACTGCCGGATCTCAACGATAGCAAAAAATGGCTGGCCGAAAACACCAACTCTAAAAACGAGAACGGTTCGCTTATTGACGCCTGTAAAAATGCAGATATTCTTATTGGTGTAAGCGGCCCCGGCACGATTCCAAAAGAGGCGGTAGAGGCCATGGGGCGTGATCCCATCGTATTTGCAATGGCCAACCCCACACCTGAAATTATGCCGGAAGAGATTCAGGATATTGCCCGCATCATTGCAACGGGGCGCAGCGACTATCCCAACCAGATCAACAATGTGCTGGCATTTCCGGGCATTTTCAGAGGTGCGCTGGATGCACGCGCTACCGACATCAACGAAGAGATGAAACAGGCAGCTGCACAAGCCATCGCCAACTGCATCGATGAAAATGACGTCAGTGAGGAGT
>P_1C_Sed_2_UnCtyDRAFT_1000001_pt1 | contig 109909 bp, 91 predicted proteins | sample Pon1CUnioCityCA_4_FD_10229 | JGI IMG/M metagenome (IMG submission 10229) | reverse complement strand
GAAGAGACAGAAGAAGAGACAGAAGAAGAGGAGAAGAAAGAAGATGAAGAACAAGGATTCGAGTCAGAAGGACAAGATATTAAAGAGACTATCTGACATAGAGGAAGAGCTAGACTCAGCACACTGGGAAGACTTTTCATACACAGCAGATGTAGTCAGAGAGTTAGTAGAAGAGATAAGGAGAGAGGTAGAGAAATGAAGAATATAGTATCTGTAGCAGCAGTATCAAGAAGCAGAAAACTCGGTCAGGTTGCAGCGACATATGCTCCTATCTACTCATGTCCTCATGACTGTCCGTTGCTCAACCATGGATGTTACGCACAGCATGACAAGTGTGGAATCCTACTAAAACAGCTAAACGAAGAAGCAAGAAAGAGAAAGCTAACCAGACCAATTGATATTGCTAAAGAAGAGGCAAGACTAATCAAGGAACTTACAGGAGACAGGCCACTAAGACTTCATGTTGTAGGGGACGCCAAGACACCACTAGCCGTTGAAGTGTTAGCAGAGGCAGCAGAAAAATATATGAATGTAGTTTGGACCTATACTCGTTCATGGAAAACAATTCCACGTAAAAGATGGGGTCGCATTTCAGTCCTTGCTAGCTGTGAGACTTTTGAAGAAGCTAGGAAGGCAATGGACAGAGGATATGCTGCATGCATCTTAAGACTAAAGGCATTTGATTTCTCATTCTGGAACGAGCAAGAAGACCTTAGACAGACTGCCTGTAAATCCAAGCTTGGTGAGGTCACCTGCAATAAATGTAAAATTTGCATGGATGATAAGAAACTCCTGAACAACCGAGAGGTTGTCTGCTTCTTCCCTCATGGACCAGCTGCTAAAGATGCTGAGACAGCAGTAAGATTCGCAGACAGATACACCAAGAAAATCAGCTAACCTGCTGTAATTACACACCTTTAAAATTTATTATGTTACTCATTGACCGGGTCAATGAAGGAGTAGTAACATGAGGGTCGAAAATTACCGGAGAGCTATGGATGCGTCTGATTACCGGACATTCGCGAGTTGTTTCAATGAGGGATGTTCCAGATGTACATTGTCCGATCATAACGTCAAGCCCATATTATATAGAGGCAATCCTGATTCTTCTATTATTTTGATAGGTGAGGCACCTGGAGCTAAGGAGGACGAGTTAGGTTCTCCATTCACAGGTCCTGCTGGTAAGCTCTTAGACAAGATAATGAGTGCTATTGGTTTGAGCACAGACAGAGACATGTTGCTCACGAACGTGGTGTATTGTCGTCCTGTTGCGCCTAATTACTCAGACAAGCAGAACTATACGCCAAAGACTGAACAGATAGCTAGATGTTGGCCATTTACGAAGAGGGCTCTAGAGATCTTAGGACCTAAGATAAAAATACTCTGTGGGAGAGTAGCTCTGTGTGCCTATAAAGAGGATAACAACCTGCGCATGTGGAACAACGAGGGCAAGTGGATAGAGCCAGATGTCTTTGTAATGACTCACCCAGCTGCCATCTTGCATAAGACTAACTGGCCTGAAGAGCAGATGAAGATGAAGACGAAGGTATGGGAGTACATGCAGCACTTCAGAGACACGTATAAAGAGAAGCTATGTTTGTTCTAAAGATAATAATATTATCTATCCTGCTACTGACAATATTATGTGCGTTACAATATGTATTTATAGTGGCATTTATTAGTCTTATAGTCTTTATCGTGATTCAGATAGACAAGCTAAAGAGGAGGATAAGAAAGTGGAAGTCGAGTATATCAGACTACTAGGACCTGAATGGATGACAGGCCCTATGAACGCTACCCAGGGAAAAGAGATGATGGAATGCAAAAAGCCATCAATAAAGACCTGGAGGAAGATGTTATTCACCGTTGGCGGTGTACCGCACAGCCCTATTAGAGCAGTCCTCTACAGAATATTTGTTCTAGATCTCAAGAGCTGGGTGTCTGTTCATTATGTAAGACATCACATAGGTGTAATGCCTTATGTCAAATCTCAAAGAGATGACAGGAATGAAGAACTAGTCTCTAGAGACGACCTCCCTCAAGGGAGACCTATAGAAATGATGTTTGACATGAATACTAATGCTCTGTTGACAATAGCGAAGGCGAGACTCTGCATGAAGGCATCAAAGGAAACCAGAGATGTCTTTAAAAGGCTAAAAGAGAAGATGTTAAATGCAGATGAGTATGATCAGGAAGTAGCAAAACTAATGCAGCCTCCATGTGAGTGGTACAACAGATGTTATGAGCCTTCCCCATGTGAAAGATACAAACTAAAGGAGAAAAGATAATGTCAGAGCAAGTACTAGTGTTTCCAGAGGGATGTATGGAATGTTTTAGTGAAGAGTTTTGGAAAAATAATTACAGTTCTCTTGGTCTAGACGTTTCAGGATTCTGGATAAAGTGTCTGCCTGAAGCATTTTTTATGCCTCGCGACAAAGCAGAGAAAGATCCATCCGTAAAGCAAATCATTCCATATATAATATTGTACAGAAGAGAAACATCTGGAAAAGAGTTCTTGACCTATAAGAGGACTAAACATGGAGGAGAAGGAAGACTCTATGATAAGCATTCCATTGGTATTGGTGGACACATCAATAAAGAAGACGTAATTAACGGATTCCTTAACATAGAGAACTGTATATCTAGAGAGTTATCTGAAGAAATAACAATACTAGAAAGCTATATGTCAAGATTCGAACGAACATCTTATGGTATCGTATATGACCCATCAAACGATGTAGGAAAAGTACATTTTGGAATTGCAATTACTATGCGCACTGAATTCATTGGTGTACTTCCAAATGAAGATTCACTTGGCAATCTAGAGTGGAAGAAGAAGGACCAGCTTGAGGAGTTAAATACCCTAGAAAACTGGTCAAAGATAGTAATAGGAAACATGTAGTATGTTTGTACATCTTCACGTCCACAGTGACTATTCACCTCAAGACGGGGCTCAATCTGTAGAAGAGATTGCTAGCAGGGCAAAAGAGCTTGGGATGGAGTATGTTGCTCTTACTGATCATGGAAGAGCAGGAGGGCTGCTTCAGTTTGATAAAGCCTGCAAGAAGAATGATGTTAAGCCACTGTTTGGTGTGGAGTTGTACCTCGCTCCCAGGGAGAGAACTCTGAGGGAGAAGCTACCTGATCACACAAAGACATCCTATCATCTAACGGTACTCGCAAAGAACCAACAAGGACTAGAGAACATATTCAAGCTAACATCTATAGGTTGGCTTGAGGGGTTCTACTATAAGCCAAGAGTAGACCTTGAAGTCTTAGAGCAGTACAAAGATGGACTTGTAATCCTATCTGGATGTGGGTCTGGCTATGCCTCTGTAATGTCAATGGAGGAGAGGTATAGTGAGGCTGCTGAGTGGCTCATTAAGATGAGAGACATATGGAAGGATGACTTCTATATTGAGATACAGAATCATGGGTTAGACTGGCAACCCGTACTAAACAAATTCCTTAAGACGTATGCCAACAAGCTAGACATACAGACAGTAGTAACTCAGGACTCTCACTATACGACTAGAGACAAGGCCAAGCTACACAACTACATCTGTAAGATAGCAGCTGGAGACTTACAGTTTGACTCAGATCAGTCCTGGTTTAAGAGTTATGAAGAGATCAAACAGATGTTTGATGAAGAGGACTATGAAGCGATACATAGGACTGTCGATATTGCTAGAAAGTGTAGCTTTGATTGGGAGTATGGCAAAACCATATGGCCTATATATGGCCTTGAAGCAGGCAAGACACCTGAGCAGGAACTCAGAGACAAGACAGAAGAGGGGTTCACTAAGCTATTTGGTGAAGGCACTAAGGAGTATAGGGAACGACTCAAATATGAGCTGAGTATCATCAATGAGATGGGATTCCCAACATACTTTCTTGTAGTGGCTGACTTCATCAACTGGGCTAAGAACAATGGTGTTGCTGTTGGACCAGGACGAGGCTCAGGTGCAGGCAGTTTGGTCTGTTACTGCATGGGCATCACAGAAGTAGACCCTATTAAGTATGGTCTATACTTTGAGCGGTTTCTAAATCCTGCACGCGTATCGATGCCAGACATAGACGTTGACTTCTGTAAGCAGAACAGAACTAAGGTCATTAAGTATGTCTCTGAGAGGTATGGTTCTGACAGAGTAGCTCAGATAGGGACATATGCGACATTCAAGCCTAGAGGTGCACTTAAAGCATTCTCTAGAGTGATGGGATATGAACCCTCTGTAGGCATAAAGCTATCCGGGCTAGTACCTCCAGACATATCTGGTAAAGCAGCTAAGTTTGAAGACATCGTACAAACTGTACCTGCCATAATGAAGACCGAGTGGCCTGATGTTGTAGATATAGCCATACAGTCTGAAGGTCTTAAAATGCAGGCAGGTGTACATGCTGCTGGTGTTGTCATATCTAATGATACCATCAGTAAGACAGTTCCTCTGTTCACAGGCAAGAACGATGAGATAACAACTCAGTTTGACATGCATGATGTCGAGGAGATTGGCTTAGTTAAGTACGACTTCCTAGGGTTGAAGAATCTAACTGTAATTGAAGAAACAAAGAAACTGATAAGAGAGAAGCATGGTGAGGAAATTGACTTCCTCAAGATAGAGGATGGAGACGATAAGACCTACAAGACTATATTCCGTGATGGGGATCTATCTGGAGTCTTCCAGTTTGAGACATCAGCCGGATTCAAAGAACTCTGTATGCAGGTACAACCTAAATGCATTGAGGACTTAGCTGCCATCACAAGTCTGTTCAGACCAGGTCCGTTAGGTACGGGTCTTACAAAACAATATGTTGATGGCCGCAAGGGGAAGAAGGTTAGCTATCTGATACCAGAACTAGAACCAATCCTACAGAGAACCTATGGAGTGATGACATTCCAAGAACAGGTCATGAAGATCTGTACTGACATAGCTGGATACACTCTACCTGAAGCTGACAACATGAGGAAGATCATCGGTAAGAAGCTTCCTGAGAAGATGAAGAAGGAGAGAAGTAAATTCATCTCTGGATCTATAGAGAACAGAATAGATGAAGTAGCCTCTACTAAGCTGTTCAATGATATTGAAGGGTTTGCGGCGTACTCATTCAACAAAACAGTTGACAAAGATACACTAGTTGCTACTGTTAATGGGAGCAAGAAGATAAAAGACATAAGAAGAGGAGATAAGGTTTATACTATAGATGAATCAAAGAACGTAGTAGTTTCTGAGGTTCTTAACTTACATGACCATGGAATTGTTAGTCTATGGGAGATTAGATTTGACGACGGCACAGTTGAGAAATGCACGCTTGACCATAAATGGCTCACACAGTTTGGCCAGATACCTATTGTCAAAATTATCAAGAAAAATGAGTCGGTGTGGGGTTCTATTCAAAACATACAGAGAACTTTACGACCATCTAGATCAGTGCTCCGTATGCAAAGACTTAGCAGATTCACGAATAGACAAAGAAGGAAACCTAATTCTCTGGAAATGCACAGGGTGCGAAAGAATATTTGGCTCAAAGAGAAAGCTAATCTCTCACCATTGGATGTGCAAAAAGTATCAGGAATCTGTCAAGTCAGGTATTCTTGCGAAAAGAGAATACAAAATGCTATGTGGGGAAATAATTGTTGGACCAAGAAGAGATGCTCAGGTTCACAGAAAAAACTGCATAGCTTGCAAACAAAAACACAAAGAAATACGACAAGAGAACTGTCGATCAATAGAACATACAAAACAAAGAAGAGAAATATATTCAAAGACAGCAAAGAGAACCTCAAAGAGAAAAGATATCATTGCAAAACGATCAGAAGTTCTAAAGAACTGGAGAATAAATCATCCAGAAAGATTCCAAGAAATAATACAAAAAATGCATGCCTCTCCAAAACATTCCAAAGCAGAAATTTTTATGGAGCCTATCCTAAAAAGGCAAGGTTTTATAAGAAACATACAGATCAGATGTGGAGAGGAAAGAAAGCAAGTAGATTTTGTAAACAAAGAGAACAAAATAGCAATAGAGATAGATGGTCCTTGGCATTTCTTCCCTATAAAAGGCCAAGAGATCTTAAAGAAAAACATAGAACGAGACAAGATGTTAAATATAGAAATAGAGAAGAGAGACTGGAGGTTAATAAGAATATCAATCGATATGTTTTGTTCAAAGAACGGAGAAGCGAAGTTCAAAGTAGAAAACTTAATAAAGTTAATTCAAGATTACAGTTGGTCTGGAGTCCTATTTATAGGAAAGTTATATCGGCCAAATATATTGGAAAGAGACAAGGTTATGATTTAGAGGTTAATCATAGTAATCATAACTATTTGTTGTCTTCTGGGCTATGTTGTTCAAATTCTCATGCTGTAGCCTATTCTATCATTAGCTACAGAACAGCTTGGTTAAAGGCACACTATCCTGCTGAGTTTTATACTGCTCTACTAAACTCATCAGACAAGGACACTACTGTTAAGTACATCCACTCAGCTGTTGATGCAGGGATACCAATCTATCCTCCTGATATAAACAAGTCAGGACACAGATTCACTCTAGACAATGGAACAATCATATTTGGTTTCGCCGGGGTGAAGGGAATAGGAGCTAAGGGATGTGAGAGTCTAATACAAAAGAGAGAGCAGAAGGAGTTTCAATCAATAGAGGACTTAGTACAGGCTAAGATAACGAAGGATGTAATATCTGCATTAGCAGAGTGTGGTGCTCTAGAAGAGATATCAGAGTTATCCAGATCTCAGATAGTAGGTCATGTAGGAGATCTAATAGAGTACAGCAAGAAGAGGAAGAAGTGGGATGAGAAGGTTCAGAACAGAATTATCAGGAAGAAGGAAATAGAAGAGGCTGTCGCTGCCGGAAAGAAACCTCCACGCAGACTACCTGCATTAGATCCTGAGAAAGAACCTAAATTCCCAGAGATGGGAGAGCCTGAGCAGATGTCAAGACATGACAGACTTGACCTTGAGAGGAAGACATTAGGGTTCTATTTAACTGGTCATCCACTTGACGACTATCCGGGACTACAAAGAATGTTCAAACTAAACATCTCAGAGATAGCAAACATAGGATCTACTTCTGACGCGAGATCAAAGGTAAAGATACCTGTAGTTGTATCCTCAGTTAAAGAGAAGAGAAGTAAGAAGAAGAAAAACTACGCTATCGTAGAGGTAGAAGACAAGACAGGCAGGATAGAGGGAGCGATATTCACAAAGAAGTGGGAGAAGCTGAAGGATGTTGTAGAGGAAGGCAGTGTAAGTGTTCTGACTGCTTGGGTGAACAGAATAGACCAAGATGATGGACCTCCTATTATCAGATTATCTATAGAAGATATAAAACCTGTAGTTGACGATATTGGCACAATAGCTGAGAATATAGTTCTTCGTCTTGAGTCAGGAGCTAAAGTGACCTTCAAGCCAAGAGAAGATGAGAATATAACATCATGGAACAGAGCATATACATATGCTCAAAACATACAGAAAGGATAATGAAATGGGAGAAGAACATGTCAGAATGCTTCACGATTTTGTAAAAGAAGCAACACCTGAAGGCAACGAATCAGGAAAGCCTCTACAGCAGCTCATGGCTCAAATGCAGAACTTGATGAAGTACATGGGCCAAATGGAACAGGGGCTATCAATGATGGGGACTGAAATCTCAGTAAGCAGAGCTCAAATAAATATGCTAATGAGAATTCTAGTAGAGAAGGACATCATGACAGAAGAAGAGATAAATGAGAAGTACGAGAAAGAGGTGGCAATACCTATAAAGAAACAGTTTGAAGAGATGAAGAAGAAGATGGAAGAACAGGAGAAACAAAATGGCTAAGAAGATAGAAGTACCTAGTCACCTTTGGTGTGAATTTATCGATGTTATGTTCTCCGCTATTAAAAATATTGAACCAACAAAGGAGAATGCTGAATGTATGGCCTTTATCAAAACAGAAGTCTATAAGGCGGTTGAAGAAGGAGACATTTTAGTCGTTGATGGAAAGCTAGTCGACAAAGAGAAGTATCTAAAGGAAGAGGTACATGTCAACTAAGAAAGAGAAGTTGTTCTCAGTTACTAAGAAGGATCTGATATTAGATTACTTCAGCGGTACAGGAGCTGGAGGACAACACAGAAACAAGTGTCAGAACAGTTGCAGGTGTAAACATCCGGCTAGTGGAGCTATTGGTGTCTGTCAGGAGGGTAGGAGCAAGGCACAGAACACTAGAGTAGCTTTTCGTAGGATGGTCAACTCTGATGAATTTCAAAGATGGGTAAGGATAGAAGCCTCTAGAGCGACAGGAGAGCTAGAAGACATAAAGAAGAAAGTAGAAACAGAAGCTGAAAAAGCACGAGTAGAGATCAGAGAAAATGGCAAATGGACAAAGATAGAAAGCGACGAGGAACTAAATGACGACTGAAGAGTTTTCAATTATAGAGTTAGAAGATGACAAAATTGTAAACAACAAAAGATTTTCTATATCTCGACCAGGACTATATCCATCAGAAGCATCTGTAAAGTACACGATTGATGGCAGGACATTAATTTCTGGCAAGTGCATGAGAGCATCTTGGTATAGAAACATGAAGATTCCTGTTCCTGACAGTGCTGGACCTGGCTTGATGATGAAGGCTTATTTAGGCAAATGGGACGAAACAGGAACAGTAGAGAAGTGGAAAGAACTTGGTATTTGGCTTGCTAACAATGTGAAATTCTTTAATCCAAAATACTTTCTATCTGGAGAATTGGATGCCATCTTAAAGGACCCTGCTTCTGATAAGAAGATAGGTGTCGAGATGAAGACTTTCTATGGGTATAACGCAAACAGAGAGATCTGTGGTGCTAAGAGAGATCAGATTCCTGGCAAGCCTAAAGATAGTCACTTCATGCAAGCTGCTCTATATGCATATGAGTACAAAGACACATTAGATGAGTACAGGCTGTACTATTTAGAGCGTGGAGATGGCCATAGGGTAGAATTCCGAGTTGGATTTACAGAAAACAGTGACGGCACTCATCAGTGTTGGCATGAACAGATTCCATGCAAATACTGGGGTTGTTTTAGAGAGGGCAAGGTGATGCACCCCTACACTATAGAGGACATCTACAATAGATATGATGTTCTTCTGAAGCACATCAAAAACAAGCAACTGCCTCCTAAAGACTTCTCATCAAACTGGACCGAAGACAAAGTTGAATGGATGAGATGTCACAATATGCTAGGCAAGACAAAGTATGAAGCTTGGAAGAAAAACCCTACAAAGAACAAGGTTGGAGACTGGCAGTGTTCTTACTGCGAATATAAGTCACAATGTGACCAAGATGAGATAACAGAGACAATGAAAGACATATAGGAATCCTATGAACATTGGCATCGATATGGATGGTGTGGTTGCCAATGCAATCGCTAAAGCAGTGAAAAACGTCAACTCTAAATACCGTCTAAATATATCTACAGAAGAAATAGACGAGAATGGAACAGAAGCCAAAGTTTACGAAAGGCTTCCTGTTAACTTTAGAACCTTACTAAACGGCAAGAGTGACATCAGACCGGCAATATATACTAAGAGCTTCTTCAAATACTTATCAGCTTATGATGGAGCACATGAAGGAGTTAAGAAGATATATGAGCTTGGACACAAGATATTTTTTGTAACTAAGATTATAGACTGGGAGAATTCTCCTGGAGAGAAGTACTACTGGCTCAGAAAAAACTTTAAGAGCATTGAGTGGAATCTCATTTGTGTAGAAAGAATGGAGGACAAAGCTCTTGTTGATGTCGACATCATCATTGATGACGACCCTCGGGTGATGGAAACATTTCCAAGGACAAAGATCCTTATGAAGAGAAATTGGAACAAGAAATACAGAGAAAGGAGATGTGATGATGTCTGTATAGAAGTCTCTTCAATGCTAGAAGCAGCTGAACAAATAAGACTACTAGAGGGGTAAAGATGAAGCCAAGGCTAATAAACCTAGAAGCAACAACAAAAGCGCTGAAGCCATACATAAAAGAGTATCTTTCAGAGCATGGAATAGACACATCAAAAAACTTTAAGTGCATAAACCCAAAGCACACAGATTCAGACCCTTCTATGATGCTCCATAAAGAAGGCAGGACTATATTCTGCTGGGGTTGTGGTTTCTCGGGTGATATTTTTACTGCCGCAAATATCTTCGAGAAAAAGCCTATATCAGGAAAAGGCTTCCTTGAAGACAACGTGCTTTATCTTGCAGAAAAATATGGAGTAGAAGTAAAAGTTGATGATCTTACTCAAGAAGAAATCTATGAATACAGAACATATGCTGCCTACAGATGTGCAGCTAGTCTGATAGCAGACCCAGAATTTGGAGATTACTCCCTAGCAAACGAAGAGATAGAGAGAAGAAGGTGGAATAAGGAGAAACTTGTAGAATGGGGAATCGGCACTGTAGACTTCAGCGAGTATAGAGAGAGGATGAGAAGAGTTGGGTTCGAACCTGGCTTTCTGAATGCTGTAGATTTAGATCGCTCTAATTTATTTAACAGCAACAATTTATTGTTCACTGTCTATGATGACGAAGGAAGACCTGTTGGGTTTAGCGCTAAGAATCTAAAGCATAAGAACGGAGACAAGAAGTCAGGACCTAAGTATATCAACACTAGAGGAACTGGGCTTGAATGTGCAATATTCAAGAAGGGCGAGAGGCTATATGGTTATGAGATAGCCAAAGATGCTCCAGACCCATTATATATATTTGAAGGTCAGGCAGATGTAATAACAGCAAGACATTATGGACTAATGAATTGTTGTTGTACTATGGGCACGGCGTTAACAGATCATCATATAACACTTCTAAAGAAGTATGGGTCGTTTAATGTCGTGCTGGTATTTGACTCTGATCCAGCAGGCGAGACAGCAATTGAAAAAGCTTTAGATGACAAATTCTCCAAAGAGAAGGACTTTAGGGTAAAGCTTTGTCAGTTAATGGCAGGACAAGACCCTGATGACTTACTTAGAAACAATGGATTCGACGAGTTTGTTAGATTAAAGAGGTGGACTGCATTTGAGTGGAGAATGATGCAGTTCATAAAGACTATAGATGGAGAGATAGACGAGGAGAAGAGAAATGAGATAGCAGAAAAGATGATTCCAATTGTCGTCTCAGAGAAGAGTCATCTACGTCAGGAGGGTTTAGCAAAACAGGTAGCCAAGGTAACTGGTTATGACACCTCAACAATTATGTCTGAGATCAAGAGACTAAGAAATGAGAAGGAGGCTGATACACAAGCTCGTAAGAAAAATCTGATTGAGTCTCTGCTATATGATGTAAGACGCAACCCTAATAATGCAGAACTAGCATTAGCTCAATGTCAGAGCGCTCTAAATAATATCAATAAGTCTATGCAGACAGAGAATGAGAGCTCTGCAACTTTAAATGCAGTAATGAGTCTAAAGGAGTCTGATGATGCAAGAACTGGTGAATTTGCCGGCTTCTTCTTAAAACCTGATGGACTCGCTGGCGTCGGAAAACATCTCGATGACGATTGGAAAACAGATAATTTGTTCTTTGTTGGCGGATCAGAACAATCAGGGAAGACAACCTTTTGTTCTCAGATGGCATTTGAAATAGCTGATGATGAGAGAAACAATGCTATCTGTATCTATCACTCTATAGATGATTCTATGAAGAGGATTATCTACAAGTGGATTTGTAATGCTTCTGAGAACCTAAACCTCTATCAGAATCATGTTAGCAATCCCAATTACTGGGCAAAACAAGAAGGCTTTGAGTTCATTAAGAAAGAGAGAAGCAAGGCTTACAAGAAAGTAATTAACATGGTCAAAGACAACAAGTTAGTTGTCAAAGATTCAGCTGATGGAGCAAGTCTCTCATACATAGAAACTGTAGTTGATTTCTACAAAGAAACATATCCTACAAAAAACATAGTTCTGTTTATAGATAACTTTCATAAGCTACCAGATTACTCAGAGATAAATGGCCACGAAAGAGTAAAAAGACTGTCTAATCACATAAAGAACATGGCAGTATCTAAACACATAACAGTAGTATCTACAGTAGAATATAGAAAACTACAGCCAGGCGAAAAGCCTACTAATCTAGCGATAGCCGAGTCTCGCTCTCTAGCTTATGATGGTGATATCATTATTCACTTGTATAACGATTTACACCATACTCCAGCTAATCAATGTGTGCTTGTCCACGAAAATGAACAAGGAGAATTACTTCCAAGAATCTGGTGCAAGTTCGGTAAGAACAAAGTATCAGGGTTCGAGGGTAGAATATTTTTAGATTTATTCCCATCAGCAGCTCATATGTGCCCAGTAGACACTAAACAAGCAGAGGAGGATCAATTAGCAAGACTAGAATTCATCAAAGAGTCAAGGACAAAGGACATGTATTAATGAAGAGGACAGCAGCAAAAGCAGTAAGGCTAGGATTGCTAGATGCTCTCATAAACCCAGACGTATATCTAGAGGCTTTAGAGCGCATCGAAAACAGAACAGACAAAGTAGCTTTATTCTGTGAAGAGACAGAAGAAAAAGTAGAGGAGATTTTAAATGGAAAAAGCAAATCAGTGTACTAAGTGTGGAATCCTGGATAGTAAAAACAGTGACAAATGCGAATGCTGTGGGAACAAAGAGATGATTCAGGTATGTTTACCTCAAGAAGACGACTATGTATTTACCGACGTAGAAGACTTTTGTATAGATGAAGACTTTGTACATCTAGACTAATAATGAGAATTACCCCCGCCGACATTCTGTACTATTCGTACTGTCCATACCTGCTACACAAAGATACTGGAAAAACAAAGTTACTCGGTGATCTTGATCTATTCAACAAGTGTCTATTTGAGTCAATAATAGACACAGAAAGAAAGTGCTTGTTAACAGATTCAGATGTAACACCAAGAAAACTACTTAGATCATGGGACACGATATGGTGGCCAGCAGCAGTAGAAAATGAGATACCTCTAAAAGTAGTAGAAGAAGAATGCGTTCGAGCTTCTAAGTTTATGTCTGACTACTGCAATTATGAGATATCTGGATTTATGTATCCTACTGTTGGCGTGAAAATAACCACTCAAAGAGAAATAGAAAACTGTACTCTTCATTCTAGTGTAGACATGATAAAGGTAGATCTTAACAACAGAGAAAAGAATGCTGTAATTATTGACTTTGCAACTAGAGAGTTATCAGAGAGAGAGATAGCTATAGACATGTACAATATAGCTAAATCGTATTCGTTTTACTCAAACAAAGGAGAAACGATTACCTATGTTCACATAAAACCTAAGAGGGATCGCTTCTTTATATCTTCAGCAATATTTAGACCGAGCCAAATGAAAGAGATAGATAAGGTTATAAAACATTTGGCATACGGTATATATAATAATATAAGATACATGAACAGATGGAACTGTAAGGAGTGTGGCGCATGCAAGACTTTCAAGTTTTAGACGAGAAGCGGTATCCTCTAAAGGTTAAAGACCTAAATAAGGACTTACTGCCATACTGGCGCTTTGAGCACAGAGTCACTGTAGGTAGGAGCTTTAAAAAATACATGGTCTTCGTCGACAGTCTAGAAGCAAAGATCTATATTGAAGAAATAACAGATGGAAATTTAAACTTAGTAGAAGACGAGCAGACATGGCATGCCGTATTTAATTTCGTCAAGGAAAAGGGATATTGCAACATGATGGTGCCTATCATGAAGACAGCAGTAGAGAGGTTTACTTGAAGAAGTCTAAACTGCCAACTCAGTTAGCAAAAAATGCCTCCAAGTTGCACAAACGTATAGGTGAGCTACTCACAAGCAAGAATTCGATATTTGCGAATTACGAATTAAGACAGGAGTACCATGTTTCTAAGATCAATCCAGACTACTCATCAAACAGAGAGAAGTTTGACTGGGCCATCCTAGGATTGAACGTAGTAATAGAAGTACATGGAGAACAGCATTTTAGACCTGTGTGTTTTGGAGGAGTGACTGCAGATGAAGCTGAACGTAACTTTAGAAGGAGACTAGAACTAGACGAGGAGAAAAAACTAGCAGCAGAAGAAGCATGTTGGGGATACGTTGTAGTAAAATACAATGAGAAGGACATCACCATCGAAGATCTAACTCAGAGAATCATAGATGCATGTTCTAAGAAGAACAGTGGTGTCTACCGCCCAAAGAAGAAAAAGGCAAAGATACCACAAAGGGAGAAAAGTTCATGGCCGAAGAGAAAACTACAGAGCAGAGGTTTTGGGCAGAAGTAAACTTCTCGCCGTGTTCAACCAGACGAACATTCACAGGAGCCAGTGGAGTAACAATCCAGAAGGTTGTAGATGGAGAAGTTAGATGTCCGATTCAGGGTATATACTACTCTATTCATAGAGAGCCTATGGCTATATATGCTATGGGACAGGAGAGACCAGACTCACGCACAAAACCAGCTGTTGCTGGCACAATAATGTTTTTAGAAAAGCAGGACATAGATGAAGAATTCAGAATTAACATGTATTCCACATCTGATGATGGCAAGCAAATTATGATGAATATAGACAAAGTAAAACTGATAGAGCCACATGGGGACGACAAAGGAACATATCTTTTTGTAGGATACGAACTAACACCATGGAAGGAATTGAACGATGGCTAAACAAGAAAAAATAACACCTAAGTGCTATAAATGCGGAAGACCTCTTCACCCACTGATGCTCAAGTTTGGAAATGCTATTGCCACCAAGGTAAAGAATGAAGATGGTGTAGAAGAGACAAAGATGATGTGTCAGGTGTGCGCAGATGCGGAATAAGTCATTGAAGAATTCTATGATTGAGTTGATGTCAGAGGTTCAGTGCAACCGCATTGACGGCAAGGATTATAACTCAATCTCAGAAAAAGATAGGGATGTATACAGAGAGACATCTGAATCTATCCTTGAGATTCTAAGTTTAATTCCTGGGAAGATCAGAGGGCGTATTGTAGTCTCTTATGAGATGTTAGAGAGGATATTCGGCATTAAGGAAGGGAAGCTACTAAGTCTAGAAGACAGACCTGAATCATGTACAGTGTCTATGGTTCACTGTGATGAGGATGCTTCGCTGCCAATCAAAGAGGGGAGTACAATTCCTACAACAGAGGTCTTTAATAAGCAGGATAGGGTTTATGCCTGTAAGAGATGCAAGGACAGAGAGATGGCAGAAGCAGCCACTAGAGAGTTCAAGTTAGGAGACAAGGTACAGGTTTTTGTAGATGGCTTTGGGCTCAAGGATGGAGTTATTGTTGAGTCTGGAGAGTACGCCTACAGAGTAGAGATAGACAACTGGAGTGGATTGTTTGGTCCTATGGCCATAGCAGAAGAGGAGAAAGAACATGACGAGAGTGAAGTGCCCGAACTGCGGGAATAAATTTGATATTCAGAAGAGCTACGATATTAATTTTGATACTGAGACGATATGCCCTAAATGTTCGTGGAAGACATCTCTATGGGGATTTGATTTCGATGAAAAACTTATTGAAATTGATGCTAAAGACTATCTCTCCGCACAGGAAAAGGTCAAACTTATGTGAACCATGCAGACATGAATGGGGGCCTATGCTATACAGCCCTCGGCAGATAAATGCTGCATGTAGAGAGATAGAAGAACACTGTTACTGGAGTCAAAGATGGACTCGCTTCTGTAAGAAATGTGGGATTACAGAAGAGATGGAACTCGCCGACAATCAATGGACTCACAAAACTTGTGGGTTTCTCTCCAAAAAAGATATTGATTCTTATCTGAATAGATGAAATTCTTACTTAAACAGTAAGGATTCTAGATGAGATCAGTAAAGTGTTCCAAGTGTAAGAAAATAATCTTCTACATGTCCAAAGCCTACAAGATGGATACAGATGCCATCTGTCCGTCCTGTCACAGAGGTAAAAAGCCTAAGAAGGAGAGGGCTACTGCTACTAGCAACTACTCTAAGACAAGGAAGGGTATTCGTCCTGATGTTCACCACAAGTACTCGTTCAAGTCATCGACTGAAGCAAACTTTGCTAGGATCCTGAATTACATTGGATGTGAGTGGAGATATGAAGAGAGGGCATTTACTTTCGACGAGTACAAAACTAAACCTCACGTGTATGTTATGGACTTTCAGATTACGTCTGGGGGTACTAAAGAGCTACCTGTTGGCTTTTATGAGATCAAGGGTTTTATGACCTCTGCCAGCAGACAAAAACTCAGAAGGTACAGGAAGAACTATCCAGAGGAATCATCAGAGACCACTGTAGTTGTCTACAGTAAGTACAAGAAGAAGGACGTTGAGTTCTGTAGGAAGAATGGATACAGAGTAGACTTCTATGACAGATTAACTCAGAAGTATGCTCCTCTAATACCGACATGGGAATGAGCGATGAAACTAGTATCACATGCACATATAAATGGTAATGGCCCTCAGTTCAGAGACGAGTATGCTCGTATCTTAGCGCGGGCGGCAAAGAAGAGACGGTACACACATGTAGTTGTTGGCTGTCATGGTAGTTATCTTGCCTCTCGAGAGACAATGAAAGAGATCAGGAAGATTGGTATCATTCCTATCAGGTATACTGAGCTAGACCTCAAGGTTGATGGCAACACACATGATCATTCTCATGTTGCCTTAATCAACATACCTCGTAAGCCATTAAATGGACTGCATCATGGGCACATAAAACAAGCTCTTCCTTACATCAAGGAGACCAAATGCAAGGTAGTGCTTTGTCACCCTAGATCTCTAGCTGAGATACAGGCATGGGCTCCATACATTGATGGATATGAAATCATGAATGGGCTAGACAGGTACCAGCGCAGATTCACAAACAGAGATGCTAGCCAGCAGTTTCCTAATCTAAAACAGTTTATAGGAGCTGACTATCATGTATGGAAGGGCATGGGTGACATGGACTACTTTACCCAACTTCCAGATGACTATTTTGGAGCGCTCTATGAATGATGACAATGAAATTAAAATCAATTACATGAGCATCAAGGAATTCAGGGAGGAAGGTTATCTACAGGAGGCCAACAGGAGATTCTTTCATCCATTAGGACTAGCTCTTGAGGTAACAAGAGATAGAGATGGGAATTATTTACTAACTGGAATATGGGACTATAGAGACGACCCTGAAGGAATCATCTACAGCATTGCTAAAGCAGACAGACACAGACAGGAAACTTTCTTAAAGAAATACAACAACGTACAAGAGGAGATGGAGAAGAAGAAGAAGACTCGTCTCCGTAAGTTTGGATTCTTTATTGAGAGGATCCTGCCATTCAGCAGAAGAACCTGAATGCTCATCCCATCCACTCAAGCCGACAAGATAAGAGAGTACCAGAACGGACTGTTCCACAGGGAAGACATACCTGAAAGTGATAGGAGATATGCTCTATACTTAATATTACGGCCAAGACTTGGATGGCTTAAGCAAAAGATTAAGGAATTGGATATAGAAAGTGATGAAGCTGAGTCAGAAATATATCTGATGTGTTGTAATCTCTTCTATAGATTCAACCCTAAAAAGAGCAGTCTAGTTCCATTTCTCACAAGACACATCCCCTGGGAATCATCTAAACTTCTAAAAAAACTATCAAAGAACAGAGAAGAGCCTAGTGGACTATTAGAGTCAGATGAACAGTTTTTCTTACAAGAGGAATTTTACTGGACAATTCCACACATTTTGTTAGAAGATAGATATATTGGCAAATCACTTACTAGAGGAGAAAGATATGTCATCTCTGTAATTCTAGAATCTGACAGTGATGAATTAAGCCAAGTTGCTATCGCCAATAAGATGAACATAAACAGAAAGACATGGATATCCCGAATGAACGATCTACAGGAGATATTCGAATTGGAGGAACACAATGGCACTACCTAGTGGTATCAAACCTGAAGAAGTAATGCATCCGACAGGAGTATTTTTTAAGAACCCTTCTCATGTGCGAGAAGCAGAGAAATCTGAGAACCAGAGTGAAATTATAAAAGCTATTCGTGGTGCGGGTCGAAATAGAATAACTGAAGTATTTACTTATGAGGACAGAAAGGCACCAGACTGTCTACCTGGAGCAGTACATATAAGAGAGATGGAGGAAGAGGAACTTAAATCTTTCTTTAAGAGCCTCATGAGAATCCGTCCTAACATATTCAAGATTCACATTCAGCTAGGCAAATATGACAATGTAAAACAAATTATGGACCCAAAAATTTATTCTATTGGGTCAACAAAACCAAGATTTCCTACTGAAATTGCAGAAGAGCTTGCTAACGCCTTCTCTGATCACAGGTTTAGAATCTGTGAGTTAGTCTATACTGTACATAATTCAGATCCTGGCAATTTCAATTCTACATGTGAAGCCTACGAGACAATAGATTCTGAATACAAGAATGATNAGAAATTTGATCCAAGAATCTTGATTGAGCACTTTGAAAACAAGTAGAAAAGATAAATGTCTAGACGTATCCATGGCGTGGTGGCACCAAAAAACAAAGCAAACACTCCTGCAAGAGTTATAAATGTACAATCTAGAAGAAAGTCTCAAGAGCATGCCAAGATACGTCTAGACAAGCTCTTAAGGTCTTCTAGGCCAACCGTTTGCATCAAGAGAAGATTAGGCGGCATAGGAGATGTTTTAATGACTACTCCTTTGCTTAAAGCCATAAAAAGATTAATCCCTCATTGTCATCTGATCTATGCAACAGACACAAAATATGCTCAAGGTGCTTTAGGCGATATAATCTTACACAACTCCTATGTGGACGAACTAATATCATTTAGTGAAGCCACTGCTCATGAATATGACTATTCTGTAGACATAACCACTACTGGACTAGACAGAGAGAAGTCTGGATCTATACCTCCAAATAGAATAGATATGTTTGCAGAAGCTGTAGGAGTAAGTGTAGATAGTGATCCTGTGCCTATATATGAAGTACATGAAAAAGAAAGAGAAGTTGCCAACAAGGCAATAAAAGAAAAGTTTCTACAGAGCAGAGATAAAGACAAGACCAAAATAATAGCAATACAAGCAAGAAGCAATGATGCGAGAAGGACTTGGCCTCTAGAGAAGGTACAAGAATTATCTGACATCTTACTTAAAGACAAGAATAATATAATTTTGCTATTTGACTGGGGAAAGACAACTGAAAAATGGACTGAGAAAGAAAGGTTCTTTCCTGTAAAAAACCAACCATTACCTGAAGTTGCTGCTCTTATAGAACAATCTGACATTGTAGTATGTCCTGACAGCGCAATGCTGCATCTTGCAGGTGCATTAAATAAGAAAATAGTTTCTATCTTTGGTCCTATTCCACCAGAAAGCAGAATAAACCATTACAACAATGCATCAGCGGTAAGACTTAATCTAAGCTGTTCTGGTTGTTGGTATAGCCCAAAATGCACAAGAGGATCTAGCTCAACGAAGCTAGAATGTCTAAACAATTTATCTGCCGATAATGTAGCAACAGCTGTAAAACAAAAACTGTCAGAGCCACTAAGGACAGAGCCAATGATTAAATACGGCAAAGAGATAAGTACTGGAGGACAGGACCCTATAATTCTGGTCAGAAGAGTTACTTCTGGTATAGGCGATATCCTAATGGCCTCAACAGGGATAGAGGCTCTGAAGAAGAAGTATCCTACTAAGAAAATACATCTTGCCTGTCATAAGGATGTGATGGAGGCAGTGTCTACTAACCCTCATATAGATGAGATTATAAATGTTGACTCGCCAATCAACTACAAGAGATACTATATGATAATTGATATATCTCACCCATGTGCAAAATATGAGTCAACAAGAATCAGAATGGGAAAATCTGTAGAGAAGAATAGAGTTGAATTGTTTGCAGAGGCTCTTGGCACAAGAAACCTTATAGAAGATATTAAGCCAAGATATTACGTCAGCAAGGAAGAGAAAAGTAAGGCAAGAAAGCTATTAAAACAGATAGCTGGACCTAAAGAGAAGAAGAGGATAGCTCTTGCCCTAAAGAGTGCAGAATTATATAGAGACTGGCCAGAAGAGAAATATGCTGAGCTTATAGATCTTTTGGGAGATGAGTATCAACTACTGACATTGTATAGCTCAAGAGACTTCTTCTTTGAGAAAGCAATTGATACTTGTGGTTTGCCCTTCAATAGAGCAGCAGCAGTATTATCTGAATGTGATGGTCTAATCACAATAGATTCTGGACTAATGCATGTTGCTGCATCACTAGATATACCAACATTGGCTCTCTTTGGACCTACAGATTACAAGGCTAGATGTAAGGGATACAAAAACATAACTGTTATCAAGTCTGACCTGAACTGTATTCCATGCTGGAGAAATAATCATACAAAATGTAAAATGACAAGCAAGATAAAAAGCATCTCTAGATGTATGGAACTAATTTCGCCAAAGAAAGTCTACAAGATAGCTAAAACAAAATTCTAACAAACACACCAATACTGATGAATAACACAAAAGCTCGTATAGTTCGATCTCATAATGGAGTCATTGTTCCTAACTCTGTATATGTTACTCTTGGTGGTGGGCTAGGGGATGTATTTTACGTATATTCTAGAGGAGAGAACGGATGGGGATATATTAAATCCCTCAAAGAAAAGTTTCCATTTGTTAAGATTACAGCTCTTTGCTCAACGCACAATCCACAGACAGTAGAGTTCATAAAATACAACCCACATATCGATGAGTACAAAGAGTTCGGATGGGTAAATGACGCAAAGTCATTGTTTGAGAAGAACAGCAATGGGGCCAAAAGACTAGACAAAGAAGGTAAGGCACTGAAGGCACTGAACTTCGCAAGGCCAAATGTCTATACAACTGACGAAGATAAAGAGATCATAAGAGAGATAGAATCTGCTGGTAATTTTGTCCTAATTCATCCATTTGCAGGAGAGCCGGGAAGAATTGCCATGCCTATTGAGGAATGGAAACCACTTGTAGATGAGATAATAGAAAAAAATGATCTTAATGTTGTTGTGATTGGCGGCAAATATAAGAGAACGAACAGAAGAACAAAAGAAGACAAAGATGAGACATTTGAATACGAGAGAAACAGACTATTCAATCTTGTAGGCAAATCTAATGCAAGAATCTGTATGCGCTTAGCTTCAGAACAAAAACATTTTGTAGGGAATTGGTCTGCTTATTCTTGTGCGTCATGGGTAAACAATAAACCCACAACAGTAATAGTAACAAAACAAACAAGCATAAACTTAGAGAACAAGATGAAACCAGGGAAGAGATGGCGCAATGCGAAATGTCGTATAATTAGAACTAATGGACCATCAAGAGACCCTAGGAATACTGACTACAACAAAGTAAGAGAGCAGATAATAGAATCTATAACTAAATAGGGGAATAATGAAGAAAGCTTTAATAACAGGGATTACGGGTCAGGATGGTAGTTATCTAGCTGAGCTGCTCTTGTCTAAGGGCTATGAGGTTCATGGTGTAATTCGCCGAACAAGCTCATATGTCAGACAGAGAATTGACCATCTGACAATGGACCCTTCCATCAAGGACAAGAAGTTATTCCTTCACTATGGCGACATGACTGATGGATCAAATATCTCTAGGCTCATCGAGAAGATAATGCCTGATGAGATATATAACCTTGCTGCTCAGAGTCACGTCAAGATCTCATTTGATGTACCAGAGTATAGTGCACAGGTTGACGGCATAGGAACAATAAGAATCCTTGATGCCATCAGAGAGCTATGCCCTAAAGCTAAGTTCTACCAGGCTTGCCACGACACAGAGACAAAAGCTGTAACTCCAAGTGGAATAAAAAGATACAAAGACCTACATGTAGGAGATCTAGTATATTCAATTAACGAAGAGACAAAACAGTTAGAACAAAATAGAATCCAAAAGATACACGAATACGATCATATTGGACCAATGATTTCTCTTGAGGGCAAAAGAATAAGCCAACTCATCACAGAGAATCATAAGACTTTGCTAGAACATGAGAATGGAGACATTATTAAAGCAGAAGCAAAAGATGTAAAAGATCTGTTTTTATACGAAAGAACCAGCAGCCTATCTCTTCCTATTTGCAAAAACATAAAAGAGACTCATAAAGACAGAGTTAAATTAACTGACTTTGCTGATGTGCCAGAACTAGAGACAGCAAATAACTTTCATAAAAATTTACACTTAGAATTAGATACTAACGACTTCTTGTATCTTTTAGGGCTTTATATTGGAGATGGATATAAGGCTTCTTCTCGATACAAAAACAAGAACTTTACACAACAAGATCGACAAGAGTTTAGAGATAATGAAGGTCGTTATTCTACTTGCAGTTCTGTAGACGACAAAATAAGAACACCCTCTTCTACTATATTATTTGCAATCCCAGAATCAGATCCAGCCAGACAAAAACTAATAGAGTGTCTTAAAAGACAGAATTATACTTTCACAACAGACCACATGAACATAACAGTAACTTCTTTACCATTATCAAAAGTTTTCTCTCTAGCAGGAGACAATGTTTATGAAAAATGCATTCCAGATTTTGCATGGGAGTTCAATAAGGATTTATTAGAAAGCTTATTAAATGGGATAATAGACTCAGATGGATCATCTAGAAAAACCAAAAATCTTAATCGACACACAATAAGCACTAGCTCACAACAACTGGCATCTCAATGTTTAGTTCTAAGTATGATCTGCCAAAAATACCCGAGCTTAAAATATTACCAGCCAGGAGAACAAGTTTCTTACATCAAAGAGAATGGAAGACAAAGAAGAATCACCAATACTGTTACTAGTTATAAAATAAATATAAACACTAAAGAAACAAACAAACTTTACAAGTATATGGTACGAAAGCAAGACTATGAAGGCAAAATATGGTGCTTAGAAGTAGAAAATTCGCATAACTTCATGATTGAAAGAAACGGAAAAGTTGCTTTCTCGGGAAACTCTACATCTGAGCTATATGGTCTTGTTCAAGAGACCCCTCAAACAGAGACTACTCCATTCTACCCTAGATCTCCTTACGCTGCGGCGAAACTATATGCCTACTGGATCACAAAGAACTATAGAGAGGCATACAATCTATTTGCCTGTAACGGAATACTTTTCAATCACGAATCGGAGAGGAGAGGAGAGAACTTCGTTACGAGGAAGATAACCATGTCTGTCGCCAAGATCAAGGCCGGCAAGCAGAAAAAATTATCACTTGGAAATCTATCTGCTCTCAGAGACTGGGGATATGCACCTGACTATGTAGAAGCCATGTGGCTAATGCTCCAGCAGGATAAACCATATGATCTTGTTATTGCCACTGGTGAGAACCACTCAGTAGAAGAGTTCTGTAAGTTAGCCTTTGCAAGGGCAGGTATGTTCTTAACCTTTGAAGGCAAGAACGAAAAGCGCAAAGGCATAGATCAGAACGGCATCGTAAGAGTAGATGTTAATCCTCAATACTTTAGACCTACAGAAGTACAGACCTTACTAGGCAACCCCATGAAGGCAAAGAGAATACTTGGCTGGGAATCGAAAACTATGTTCAATGAACTCGTAAACAAGATGGTTGACCATGACATGCATGAATACTGTGGGAAAAGACATAAATGAACTGATAGAGACTCATATTGAGCTATGGCATGAAGCCACAAAGATAAAAGACTTTGAAGGCAACCTAATCAAAGACATGCCTACAGAGGAGAGAGTGGATATCTTCATGAAGATCCGTCTCCTCAATTCACAACGAGCAAAGACAAGAGATAGCATCAATATATCTCTTAAGTCAGGCTACCCAGACCCTAAGATAAACTATGTCGGAGGATCAAAATGATTCAGTACTCTATAGGTGAACTCATTGATAAGTTAGTTATTGTTAACTTAAAGTTGTGGCATACAGAAGAACACATAAGTGAGCTAAAAGCTAACAATACTGCTGCAGAAGAGATAGAGAAGAACTGCAATAGAGTTGTTGCTTTCAATAAACAAAGAATGGATATCATTGAATCCATAAACGAACTTTACTCAAAAGACAAATGAAATTCTATATACATGCTGTTGGTGGGCTAGGAGATCACTTTCATGAATACTTTGGTGGCCACTGGAGGCACCTAGACTTTAGCTATCTAAAAGCAATAAAGATAAAACATCCAGACTGCTACGTGAAAGTCATATCACACTCAGCATGTAAGGAAGCAGTTAGAGAATACTTTAAATTTGAGCCAGACATTGATGAACTTCATGTAATGGACTGGGTAGATCCTAATAAGAAAGTATTTAAGAAAGAGAAAGAAGAGGCAGGGCCTGGTTTTATAAAGCTATCTGACTATGCCATTGAGAACAACATAGAAAAAGTAATACCAGATAAAGTCTACATGAGACCAGAAGAAGAAGAATTTGTAGAGTTCATAAGAAGAGAGGGTGAGTTTATAACAGTTCATCCATTTGCTGGAGAACCAGGAAGAATAGTCTTCAAAGAAGAAGAATACATAAATCTGATAAGTAGATTAAGGAAAAAGCTAGGAGTAAATATTGTAGTCCTAGGAGCAAGCAACATAAAGAGAGAAAAGATAAAAGGAAAAGAGATAAAGAACGAAGAGAAGATAAACATATCATCTGATGGAATTTTTAACTTAGTAAACAAAATAAACATAAGAGTCGCGTGTGGTCTTATAATGAAGTCTAGTTGTCTTGTCGCAAACCATTCTTCACTTGCATGCTTCTTAACTCAAGGACACAGACCACTAGTAATAATGCTTCCAAAGCACTCTTGGATGACAAAGCATAATAGAGTTAATAAAAACTTCTTAACTGAAGACAATATTAGTCTTATTCCTGTAATAAAGAAGAAAGAAGCTATGCATCAGATCGTAGACACTACGAAAGAGATAATAGAGAGGAACAGAAATGTCTAACCATTGGGATTTTCCTTCAATAAGCACATATAGAGGCCCAAGGTCTTTTGAAGTACCTTATGTACTGAACAATATAGAAGATGGAAGCATACTAGAAATAGGAGCTAACAAAAGCTTATTAAAGTGGGCTATATTAAGAAGAGGAGAGAAATACACGCTAATCGATCCTCTAGGTACAGAGTTTAAAGGGGCTGAAGAGTTAGATCATATATCACAACTAACTGGGGACATACGAAAGCAAAAGAGCAGAAGACTTGGTAAATTTGATAATGTGATCTTAATGTCAACATTAGAACATATAGGATTACCAGGATATAGACAGAAAGAAAACTGGAAGAAGTGGGGATCTAAGAGGAAGGCTCAACTGTGGACATTTAGGCATTGCATGTCGTTTGTTAAAGACAATGGCATAATGATATGCACACTTCCATACAAAAGACACAACAGTACCATTAACAACAACTTAATAAGATACTCAAGACAGATGGTGGATGACCTACAAAAGGGTTTTACTCTAGTAGACGAGAAGATATTTGCACAAACAGATAAGAGGCTTGATAGATGGATGGAAGTGAAAGACGAAGAGACAAATAAGAGAAGGGCAAATATCTGTTTCGTAATTAGGAAGTAAAGTGGAGAACACAAATAAGAAGAAAATCGCTGTGGCTCTTCATCCTCGTGCACAACTTGGACTTGGAGACATATTTATTGCGATATACAGAAAGAATGGGTGGTTCAGCAAGCTGAAGGCCATGTCGAATGACTATAAGATATACCTGTTAGTATGCTGCCACAACTCACATTCATTTGGATTGTTTAAGTACTTTGATTATCTAGAGCCAGTAAGGGTAGGATGGAATGGTAATCACCCAAACTACAAACGGATAGCAGAAAATATAGGAGCAAGATTTGTAGGTGATGCATTCGTATATGAGAGCAGACATGAAATAGAAGATCCTACAATGCAACTGTCTCCAGAAGAACAAGATACTTACAATGAGATATCTAAGAACGGCATAATATTGATCCACCCATTTGCCGGAGAGAAACAGAGAATTCCTATTAAACCTCAAAGGTATACAAGATTAATTAGAGGTATAAGAGAACATACTGATGGCAACATTGTAGTTGTTGGTGGGTCATTTAGGCGCAACAAACGAAAGCAGTCTATACCTGCAGTTGACGTAAAAGAGGACTTTACTACTAACATATCGCCTAATGTCTTTAACTTAGTAAATAAGACCACACCAAGACTAGCAGCAAAACTCACAGAGAAGGCAAACTTCTTCTTTGGAACATGGTCTGCCTATTGTTGTATAGCATGGGAGAAGAAGATACCAATAGCAATGTTTGTTGGGCCAGACGCGTACAAAGAATTTATGGGGAGAAGAAAAAACAGTTACTTCTGGCACAAGGAGATCCTCCCAGTAGATGCAAAGACACAAACAGAAGACAAAGCATTCTCTGATGGGATTAACTTCTTTAAGAAGGTAACAAGGTCATGACAGGATTAAAGAAAGTTATCATTGTTGGAGATTCTCACTCCAATATCTGGAGACCAGGATATAGAAAGTTAATATTAAACAACACATTTACAGTTGTAGAGAATACATGGGCAACATCAAAAACAGCACAAGGACTAGCAAAACAAGAGAATTTAAACATTTTCTTAAAGAAACTCAGAGAGACTAAAGAAGACATAGACTATTTCATAATACAACTTGGAGAGGTAGACTGTGCATATGCACTGTGGTCTCGTATGAATAGAAACGGGACCACAAAAGAAACAGAAGTAGACTTCGCTATAAAACAACTAGAGAACCTTGCTATAAATGCAAGAAAATATACAGACAAGATAATACTTCTATCTCCAATAATTCCTATTATTGAAGCTTACAAAGAAGGAACCTACAGAGGGTCACACGGCCACATACAAGGGAGAGAAAGAAGAAATGAAATAAAAGCAACCCACAAAGAGAGAACAGACCTATGTCTATTATTTGAAAGAAAACTAAAAGACATGGCTAACATAAATGGATTTAAGGTTGCATCTATAAATCACATTTTGTTAGATAAAACAACTGGTCTTATAAAAAAACAATATATGAACTTAGGTGATAGTTGGCATCTAAAAATAAAAGACTCTATAAGACTATGGGTTAATGAGATATCTAAAACAATAGAAAGAGACATACAAGAAACAAGACTGTCTCTGAATTCAAGGGAGAAGAAAATGTTTTTCAAATACATACCAGTAGAAAGAAACAAGATATCTAGGTATAACGATCTATATTACAAAAACATAGATCTACTAATACCAGTTGACTTTATAGATCAAGAAAGCACTGTAATATGCTGCGGGGCAAGAGGAGACTTATGTCTTAAGAATCTATCAGCTATAACAAGATTCTTAAAGGCAGCAAAACATGTTGTTGTTGTAGAAGCTGATTCTAGAAACACTAAAACAATAGAAAAATATACACAAGACAACAAAATTGACAACATATCAATAATAAACAAAGTAATATGGAACAATAAGACTAAGTTAGAGTTTATAAGTCTTCAGAATGCAACATCTGGCAGAGTTGGATCTGCAAAAGACAAGCCTACAAAAGTACTCAAAACAACTACATTGAACACAGTAGCAAAAGACTTAGAGAGAGTAGACCTAATTGACCTAACTATTAATGGTGCAGAACTAAATGCCATACATGGTGCACGTAGGATGATGAAGAAGCATTCTCCAGATATTTCTATAGCCTTCCTTGGAAGAAGTGACTATATGTTTAAGCCTAGAATGGAGGCAATAAAACTGCTAGAGAAAGCAGGATACCATATAGGTTTTAGAGTGACAAAAGACTTAAAGAGAGAGAAAGATATAAGGAACAAACCAATTGAGACTTGGGAAATCAAGGACTGTCATGGATTTGCCATAGCGACGAAAGACAGAGACAAATTAATTAGACTAGGATTTGAAGAAGGAAGCAACTAATGCCATTGCCCAACTTTCTTATTGTAGGAGAGACAAAGTGTGGAACCACATCAATGTACGACAATCTTGTGAAGCATCCACAGATATTGCCTTCACTAGGAAATGGTGTACAGACAGAAGCAGATTCTGAGGTCCCACTAGGAGTCAAAGAGATACGATTCTTTGACAAGCACTACAACAGAGGTTGGGACTGGTATCAAAGCTGCTTCCCTAAGTGTCCTGACGGATATATTACAGGTGAGGCAACACCAATGTATCTGTACAGGACTCAGGCACTGATACACATTGCTGAGACAATACCAGACTGTAAGATCATCGTTATGCTGAGGAACCCTACAGACAGATTATATTCTCACTTTAATCACATCTCAGCAAATGAAGTAGACTGGACAGATAGGTATCATTCAGTGATGGACTTGTTTATGGGGGCCCATCCTAAGGATTACCATCTGATTGATAGAGGATTCTATATCAGGCAACTCACTGCACTATGGGCTCTGTTTAATAAGAACAATATTCATATCATTATCTCAGAAGAGATGTTTGAGAATCCTGAAGAAGAATGGGCAAATCTACTTGAGTTCTTAAATCTAGATTACTGTGATATTGAGTTCGCGCACTCAAGGAAGAAGAAACATGATTTAACTAAGAATGCTTATAGAAGAGACATTGATAGGATGTATGCTCCATTTAACAGAGCACTAGAAGACACGCTAAAGATAAACAACCTGTGGAGATAATATGATACCGCTACTAGAGCCATGCATTACAGAGAATGGATACAAGTATGTGAAGGATTGTCTTGATTCAGGATGGATCTCGTATGCTGGTAACTATGTTAGAGATTTAGAGCAAGAAGTAGAGAACATAGTTGGTCACAACAAGAAAGCAGTAGCTCTCAATAGTGGAACGAGTGCTATATATTTAGCTCTAAAGACACTAGGGATAGGACCAGATGACTACGTTGTGGTGCCGACAATGACTTTTGTGGCAACAGTAAATGCTGTTGTACAGACAGGCGCAAGGCCAGTATTTGTAGATTGTGATTCGTCTTTATGTATGGATATATCTGCTCTGGAATTAGCTGTATCTTCAGTTAATGTTAAAGCGATAGTTCCTGTTCACATGCTAGGGCACATGTGCAATATGGACGAAATAATGAAGATAGCCACGAAGAACACAATCAAAGTAGTTGAGGATGCAGCCCAAGCATTAGGAAGTTATCTAAACAACAGACACGCAGGCACCTTCGGAGATGTAGGCATCTTCTCTTTCAGCTTTAATAAAATGATCACCGCTGGTGGTGGAGGAATGTTAATAGCTGACAAGTATATAGCTGAAAGAGTAAAATATTTAGCACTACAGGCAAAAGACAACCAGACGATGTATATTCACCATGAGCCTGGCTATAATATGGGTATGGGCAACATGAATGCTGCACTGGCATTGTCTCAGATAGAGAACATCGAAAACTTTAAAAACAAGAAAACCTCAATCTGGAACAACTACAAAGAATCTTTAGAAGCATCAGACAAAATGACTATGATTGATGGTCTTGGAGATTCTAATAGATGGCTATCGGCAGTAAGACTTAACAAATACACCAATCGCGCCACATCAACAGAAATCTCTCATCTTATAAAAGTTATGGAGAACAGTGGCATTCAAATACGACCACTATTTAAACCAAATCATAAGCAACTAGCTTTTAAAGGTTCACTTTACTTTGGTAAAATAGAAGCAGACAATGCCTACAAGTCAGTGGTATGTCTACCATCTAGCATAGGCATAACTGATGAACATCAACTATCTGTAGTTGAGGCTCTACTTAAACTATAAAGGTATTAGCAATGTCACTAACATATGACGAAGAACAGAGAATCCAGAATATTGAAAAAACTGCTCAAAAGCTATCTAATCTTATAGATGGAGCGGCCAGCAAGAACATGCTGAATAGACTACTTACACTATGCAATGAAGAGAATAGAAGACTTAGTGATAAGTTAACAGCAGTAGAGACAGAACTGAATACTCTAATCTCCTTGGTGAGAAAGCTTCAATAGCCATTCGTCAATCTTGTCTTGAGTCTCAAGACTAACTAAATTTTCTTCTTTATCTTCTTCAGTTTCTTGATTGCTGGTTGTTTGAGATTCTTCAACTGCTTTTGACTCTTTATTGGTCTTGCTTGCAGCTTTATATCTAGACTGCTTCATGGCAGGTTCTTTCTTCTTAGGCTTATCTACAGTCTCAACAGTTTTAGAAACAGGTTCTGGTTTGTCTTCTTCTAGTTTTGAGAACTCTAATGTATTATCTTTGCTAGATACAATAATTGCTTCTGCTTCCTGAAACTTTTCAGGCATATCAAGATAATTTGTTCTATCAACCTTAGTTCTAGGTCTACTGATCTTCTGCCTGGGCCCGCCAACAACTCCATGTATTCTTACTGACATTATTTACCTCCATCCTTCTTGTTCTTTAGGATAGCTATTTCTCTCTTGAGAGCTTTCATCTGATTCTTCATGTCTCGAATCATATCCTGTTGCTCCTGTATAGCTTTAATGGCTGGAGCTATAAACTCTGTGTAGCCAAGGCCAAGTCTATCTATTCCACCATTGACTTTAGGATCTATGTATCCGCCGAAATCAACATCCATCTCATCAATAACTTCTTTTATCTCTTGAGCTATAAATCCATAGTGAGGTCTCTTGAATGTGAGATCAACTCCTCTACGTTCATCTCTCCTATTTCTAAATCTGTATTTTACTGGACGTATTTTCTGTATGAAGTTTAGTCCAAGATTAGAGTCTTCTATACTATCTTTAAGTCTAGCATCAGATATACTTGTCCATGAAGCAGCATACATGTTGTATGTTGTAGTGCTACTATTACCTATAGTACAGTTATTAGATCCTGCTCCTGTTTCACCATAACCAATAACAATAGAGTTCTGATCTGAGGACAATTTTACATCAGAGCTAAAGCCAACAATGATGTTAAAGTCACCAGTTGTTATTGACTGACCAGAGTCGGATCCAATTACAACACTACCATTTGCGCCATTAGCACTAATAAGAGATTCGTGTCCAACAGCAACATTGCCAGCTCCAGTAGTCTCTGCTGTCATTGACTTGTAGCCTATCGCTGTATTAGGACTTGGCTCTGTATTACTTGGATCATAGGCTTTAAGTGCCTGATATCCTATCGCTACATTTCCATTAGCAACATCACTTGAGTATGCTGCTTCATAACCTATAGATACATTGCCATCTCCTGTTGTTAATCCTCTTGCTGCTTCAAATCCAATAGCTGTATTCCCCTCTCCTCCATTGCAGAGAAGTAAAGCATAACCACCTACTGCTGTATTGTATGAGTCTGTTGTTGAAGTAGATAATGCATGTGCGCCAATTGCTATATTGCCATCAGCATCAGTAAGAGCATCTAAGGACTCATCTCCTATAGCTATATTTGAATAAGTAGATACACCAATAGGGTCAAAAGATTTTAGAGATTGATACCCTATGGCTATGTTGTAATCATCTACATCATTGCTATTTAATGCCTGATACCCTATAGCTATGTTATGGTCTCCAGAATTAACAGCATAAGCAGCTTGATAACCAATCCCTATATTGCCAATACCTGATGTTAAAGAGTATAGGGGGCCATGACCAATACCAATATTTTCATCTCCTGATGTTGCTCCGTTGCTTATAGAGTGATAGCCAATGGCTATATTGTAATCACCTGTAACTACATTAGTAGCCATTGCCTGATAACCAACAGCAACATTATAGTCGCCAGTAGTAAGATCAGCAGCAGCCTGATATCCAATAGCCGTATTATATTCACCGCCATTACAATCTTGTAATGCAACACCACCTATGGCTGTATTGTAGTTATCTGTAACAGAAGCACCTAAAGCAGCCCCACCCATAGCAACGTTATTACTGCCAGTTGTAAGAGCATCTAAAGAGTAAGGACCAATCGATATGTTTGAAGTACCATCTATTGTTGATCTATCATAACTAAGAAGAGCATCTCTACCAATAGCTATAGCATCACTGTCTATGTCATTATTTTTGAGAGCCCTATACCCTATGGCTACTGTATATGCTCCTGATGTTGTAGCATATCCAGCTTGATATCCTATGGCAATATTATAGTCACCAGTAGTAACGCCACTACTCATGGCTTCATAGCCTATAGCAATAGTGTAATCAGCTGTTGTTAGATTTGTGGCTACGCTAATTCCAATAGCTAGATTACTTGCTCCGCTAGTAGTCGCATTAAGAGAGTGATAGCCGATTCCTATATTTGAACCGCCAGTAGTCGCACCATTCCCTATAGCTTCATGACCAATAGCAATATTGTCATTACCTGTCTTAGTGCCTGTGCCACCGTATGACTGGTATCCTATAGCTATTGTACGAATACAAGAAGTAGCTGTCTGTGCTGCATATGCACCTATTATTATGTTGCCTGGACTATCAAGAGTATTACCAGCATTTTCACCTATAGCAATATTCTCAACACCATTAGCACTTTCTAATGCTCCAACACCAATAGCTATACAGGCATAAGAGGTAGTAATAGCAGCAAGAGAACCTTTGCCAATCGCAATATTATCAGAAGCAGTAGTTCCTGCACCCAAAGCATTTTGACCTATAGCAACATTAGAGAAACCGCTTGTTACTGCATCAGCAGCATTCTCACCAATAGCAATGTTTATGTTGCCTGCCTCGGATGCTCCTCCAAATGTATAGAGGGCATGATAACCAATAGCTATATTGTTATCCTCAGTATCGTTTGTATAGAGAGCCTCATAACCTATAGCTATATTGTAATCTGCTGTTGTGTTTGAATATCCAGACTTGTAACCAACAGCTATATTTCCAGCGCCACTAGAAGGAGCATATAGAGCCTCGCGTCCTATAGCTGTATTGTCAGAGCCAGAAGTACTGCCATTTCCTAGTGCCTGATAGCCAATAGCTATCGCATAGTCGCATGTCTTAGCATTGGCAACGCCAAGTGCTTGATAGCCAGCAGCAACGACTCCAACACCTGTAGAGATGTTATAACCAGCCTGATATCCAACAGCTGTATTATCTGATGCTGTATCTTGGCTATATAGAGATTGATAACCAACAGCAGTATTGTTGTCATTAGTAGTCTCTGTATAGAGAGCACTGGCTCCAATAGCTACATTATTAATTCCTGTTGTTATGGTATATCCAGAGCTGTGACCAACAGCTGTATTATAATTGCCAGAATTATAACCGCCACTATCTGCATGTAAAGAATAACAGCCTACACCAGTAGAATATTCTGCTGTTGAAAAATAATATCCTGCCTTATATCCAGTTAATACATTCTCAACTCCAGAACTAGCAAAAAATGCAGATTTGTAACCTAAATATACATTATGTTTGCCGCTGGTGGCATAAAGATTAGAATAAGCACCAACAACAACATTGTAATAGCCACTTTTGGTGTTAGAACTTCCATAAGCTTTATATCCTATAAGAACATTTGCACCAAAGCCATTGGTCGTTAAGTTGACACCTGCTTCATTGCCAATTGCTACATTACAATCCCTGGTATCCATATCACCAAGAGCATTAACGCCAATAGCAATATTATCTTCACCTGTAGTGTTCGCATCTAAAGCATAACTTCCTATAGTGATATTATTGGCGCCAGAAGTAACAAGTTTACCAGCAGAGTATCCAATATGTATATTATCATTACCAGTTTTACTTCCTGTACTACCAAATGCTTGATAGCCAATTGCTATAGTTCTAGTAGCACTTGTAGAACTCTTACCTGCCTGGTGACCAACAAAGATATTATCTGAAGCCTCACAGGCATTACCTGCTTCATAACCTAAACCAACATTCCTATCTTGAGTAGATATAGCAGCAAGAGAACTAGCACCCATAGCTATATTATATGTACCAGTACTTAAAGAGCTTAAAGCAGAATCTCCAATACCTAGATCTGGTTTAGGAATAAATTTACCTCGAAATTCGCCTGCCATAGTATTACCTCCTAGAGGATTTCAGCTCTAGCTACTTTTACTATCCAGTTATCCGTTGTGGCAGTAGCTCTAAGTCTTACAGTTCCAGAACCACCACTCATATCGACGGAAAGAGTAAGAGGAGATGTGTCGCCAATATCAGAAGTAGAGACATCATTGTATTCTACTGTGCCTGCTGAATCATCCCAGCAAGCTGTGATGGTGCCACCTCTATGATTAGCTCCATTCTGTACAGAATAGTACCAAAAGACAGCTCCATCTCCATCAGGATCAAAGGTATCTATATTCTCAGTACCAGTATCTACATCTAGATTTTCGGAAGTGGTCCATCCACCAGAACCACTTACTGTAGCTGGAGACCATGTACCAGACGATTCATTGTAAGCAATAACTTGGTCTTGTGTAGCGCCAGCAGTAGAGACATCAGTAAGGTCATTAAGAGCTGTAGCTCCTCCTACTAACTGGTTTAAGGCATTAAATATTGAGACCTCACCAAAATTAGTCTCAAAGTTATTCCATTCTGCATTAGAGCCATCAGTCAAAAGGACATAAGATTGAGTCCAAGTAGAGCCGCTATTCCCTTCATCGTAGAACTGAATCTCATTCACAGAACCAAACGAAGTTCCTATTTCTATAGAGTTGGTTCCATTACCATCAACATCAAGTCGAATATAGGCATCTCCTGTACCAGCATTGTTATCAACATCAAGCTTAATATGAGTAGTACTTGTACTGTCTTCTCCTATAGCTTCAATTTCTACAAGACCATTATCTGAACCAGCACTACCATCTGCTTTAATCGCCACCATCGCTGCGTTATCAACTGATGTACTGTCAATCTCTATAAAGCTCATTCCTGATGTAGGAAGATTTTCTAATATAAGACCACCAAAAGAATTATCGTTTGAATCTAAAGGAGAAGAAGAACCTACTGTGAGTTGTTTGTCAGAATAGATATCCTGCGATGTAGAGCTAGATGAAGTTAAAAATATACCTGTAGCACTAGAATCATCATGAGTAATGTAGAGACCATATCCTGCAGCATTATTAGTTATGCTGATACAGCTAGGATCATTGGTTGTATCATTCTGAGTTACTGACAAGGCAGCATTATTACTAGCATCAGGTACTGTTATAGCGACTGCACCAGAGTCAGCAGTTATAGACCTACCTGTACCACCACCACCATAGTCATACGCGCCATCAAGAGTTACTCCACCACCACCACTAAGAGTAGCTGGCGTCCAAGTGCCAGAAGAACTATTATAGGCTAGAACCTGATCTTCTGTTGCTCCAGCAGTAGAAACATCTGACAAATCATCCAGTGCTGATATTACAGAATATGACTGATTAATAGCATTAAATAATGAAACTTCTCCAAAATTGGACTTATATGTGGTCCATTCTGCTGTTGCATCTGAAAGAACAACATATGTTTGAGTCCATGTTGAACCTGAATTATTGTCGTCTGATAATCTAAGTTCCGACCCTAATAGTTGCAGTGGTGTATATGACGTCCATGAGTTTACTTTATCTGCAGCAGATCCATACTTCCCGCCGCCAGAATAGATACGGACTCTTTCTTTAGTATCATCTGTTCCATTATCTGACCCAACAGTTATAGCTCTACTAGTGGCAGAGCTACCATCTGCAGCCTTAAGAGTTAAATCAGAAGAACCACTATCAGAACTAGATTGTATTCTAACTGTTGTATTGCCAGCACCAGAGGAATACACATATACATCAGAAGTGCTTGTTCCAGAATCACACTCTACAAAAGTTTCAGCAGCGCCTGAATTACTCCAACCTTTTAAATTTGCAGTAGTTCCAAATATATAGATGTCACCTTCGCTACCAATTATGTCTCCATCCGTATTGGTACCGTTGAGCATTATAGCCCAACCATCTGTATTCTCCCATGCAGACAGAGTGCTGTAATCATTACCGACAACAAGAGCTGGGCCACCATTAGTAACGTCATCTTGTTGGAACTCAGCACAGTTCGAATTGCCACCATCTGGGATAGTAATCTTTAATTTGCCTATATCTTCAAAATAGGCATTTGTTTCCGCACCTAAAAAGACATATCCCTTAGTGGCATTAGAAGTAGAGACGAGGGTAAGATCATTACCAGAGGCAGTGCCACCACGAAGAGTTTGTCCTCCTACACGACCAGCAAGGAAAGCATATTGAGAGTGGTCATCATCTCCAAGACCGCTTAAAGCACCATGGTCTGATGCTCCACTTCCTGATATAGCAGACCAAGAAGCCTCTTCATTCTTCCTCGTATATAGAGTGCCATTATTGCTGTTAATATATATATTGCCTTTAGTATTAGAATCTGGTGCACCAGAAGCATATTGAACTAAAGTCCAGTCGGCTCTATCTAGTTTTACTCCACGTGCCATATTAGGTCCTCCTAGAACAAGGCAATGACTTCAATCTTTTCAGCTGGCGTCCAGATTTCGAATGAGTCTTCATCTACATGAACAATATTGACTTCACTAGCTGGAGATTCGTATTGTCCAAAGTATCCCATCTGATCTGGAGATACATCATGTACTTGGACTAATGGTTTTCTACCAACATTATGATTTACAGTAATAGGGTTATTAGCTCTAGTCGTCTCACTAAGGTATGACCTGTCGTATGAATAGTCTCTGCGGATGACAACAGAACCCAAAGAGGAAGCAAGAGCTGCATCAAGAGCACCAATTGCTGTTTCAAGAGAAGTACTTTGAGTAATATAGTTTGTTGAGCTATATGTAGGCATCTCAATACCAGAAGTATAACTTGACATGCCTGAGTATCTGGCTAGGTTGCTTAGCATCGTATTTGCACCAGTGTTAGTGTAATCGATGCCATGTGGATTTGTATTTACTACAGAGCCAGAACCAGAATAATTAACGTGCTTCTGTAAAGTGACATACGAAGCATCAACTGGATCAGTAGCATCTGAGTACCAATTAGCTCCACCTCTTGTTCTAGAAATCTCCCAACGTATTCTTAGGATATCATTATAGAGAGATGTATATGGAGCTGTTCTGCCTTGAGTTAAAGTACTCGAAGGCATAGGGGCAACATCAGTATATGTGTGTGTGTGGGCACCTACAGAGACAGAGCTATGATTTACTGTTGATGGGTCGTTCTGCCATCCTCCGCTGATACCATGAAGCTTAAGAAGATAGTCTATATTCCTAGCTACACTATGAGAGAGGGGGACCCCAAACGTCCAGGGAGCAAAACCATCACTAGCTCCATAGAGGTCATCTACGAGCTGATTAATATTTGACTCAAGCTGACTAGTTCTAGAATCGAGACTTGTTGATGCACTAGAAAGTGAAGAGTCTTGGTAATGATGACCAACAGCAAGCCATAGTGCTTCTAAATCAACTGATGTAGAGGAAACAGATGTAGTATCTGTATCAATATCATTAACTGCTCCCCAAAGATCCTCTATGGCTTCAGCAATAGTTTTAGGTCTCTCATAATCAGAGTCCCAGTATCTACCAGATGCTTTAGTGGCATCAGCATCATTGAACACAAATAGTGTTGTGCCTTGAACACCAAAGTTAAGAGCATCTATCTTTGAAGACAGTCCACGACCAGGACGCCATCTTTCATCTCTACTGCCAGCAGGAAAAGAATCCAGGATTGGCCTAATGTAATTAGTCCATAGCCTCCACTGATGATTGATATTTGTAGAGACTGAATCCAAAGAAGCTTTAAGCTCAGAGGCACTTAGTTGTCCTCTTGTCGCGGCACGATAAGAATAAAGAGTCCCACCGCTCTGATCGATAGAATTAGAAGCCTTACTAGTATCTTCTCTAGAATCGACCCATGACCAGTTCCATTGTGTAGACATCTACAACCTCCAAAAGTATTGTATCATTAAACGCCTAACTTAATGCGGTAGGACGTAATTGCAGGAGTTAAAGAAGTGTCTGATGTATCTAAGACAGCTTTAAGTTTTACGTATTTGTATGTAGAAGAATCACTACCTGCTGTTTTCCATTTCACAAAAACCTTCTCATTGACAAAATCAACATTTGTAGGGTCATATCTAAGCATAACAGATATAACCTGATTCATATCAGAAGCACCTATTCCACGTACTGCAAAACTACCATATCCACTAACATTGTTTTCGAGATCGAATAAACTAGTTCTAGTACAATACGACTCAGCAGATCTATCTGTTCCCTTATAAACTTTCTCGCCTTTAAATGAAGAGCTATAAGGAAATCCTTCAATAACAAGTTTATGATTATATGGATATAGAGGATCTATTGTCTTAAGAACTTCTTCTGTATCTGGCGTATAGCCTAAATTGTTGTAATTTTCTGATACATCAAACCAATTCTCTGCGGCGGTCTCAAACTTATGAACTCCTCTAGAAATCTTAACAACACCACTAACAAGTTCTCCGTCTACCACACAAAGGTTATCGCCGAAATCTAAGAACTTTCCATCTGACTCAAAGATTTCAAAGTAACAAATATAGGTCTCTCCATCATCAGTACCCCATCCTCTAGAAATACCTCTAACTGTTGAGGTATCAGGGTAGCTGTCTTTTACTCTAATGTTTCTCCAAACCTCAATACTGTTTGATACAACATCAGGATCGTCTCCTGAATTAACTTCTATCTTTGTGTTAACTGCACCAAATTTGTTTGTCTTAAATTTGTATGTGACGACATCAGTATCATCAAATGTAGTAACTATATCTTTAAGACTGTAGCTAGAATTTAGCTTGCTGATCGAGCTATCAGTATTATCAACATAGCTTGCACCGCCGAAAGAAATAACTTTTGGATATTGGATACCTTCTCTAGTAGAGGGAGAAATAGGACTCCATGATGTCCAGGTAGAGTCATCTTTAGAAGCAGACACGTAATAAGTTATATCTGTATTGTCTGGTATGTTTTCACAAGAGTCTAACTGAACCTTTGAAAATTCAACTATATTGCCTTCTACATCTACAGCACTAAGTGAAGATGACATAAAAGTACTACCTACAGAGGTGCTATATGTATCACCAAATAACTTAACTGACCTTGCAGAGAAAAGATATTCGTACTTGCCCTGATCATGAGATGGTTTATTGATGATAAATTTAATCCAGCTAATACCTGTTTTTGGGAAGGTCCAGGACATATTAGACAATAATGGTTTAGTCGCCTCGCTAGTAGGAACTATAGTCCAATTGTATCCATCAATAGAATACATGGCAGTTATAGTAGACCTGCCTGTAATGTCAGGAGAAGTATACTGCATTGATATTCTAGAGACGTTAATTACTGATGTACTAACTTGAGCCTTAAGTTCACAAGTCATTTGTCCTGTAGTAGCGGACACTACCTTACCGACCCATGAAGAATTATGAGACTTGAATATTTCCAACAATGAGTTGTCAGAACTAACATCAAAGTATGTAGTTCCAGGTCTCTTACTAAGAGTACTGAAGCTCACATCATATTGGTTCATTCCTGTAAGATCTATTGCATTTACTGACTCAAAATTGTCAGTACCCATGCCAACAGTCACTTGCTGTTCATCTATATTAACATTTGCATCTGTATTTTCTGTGTCTACTTCATTCAAGTCTGTAAGTGTATCCCCCACAGTAGCAAAGTATCCATCTGTATTATTTGTTAACAACAGAATAGAATCTACTCTTTGTTCTAACTTTTTCGCCCAAGACGCTAATCTCTTAGCTTCAAATGTCCATCTGTCATGGTATTTAGATGCCTTTATGGCTAAGGAATAAAGCTCTCTAGTTATAACGCTAACATCATCAGAAAATGTTTCTGCAATAGTTCTAACGTTAGATGCAGATGAGTTGTCTCCTCTATCTACAAGGAAATTAACATACTTAGATCTTGGCAAAGACAGATCAGGATGTGTTTTCTTATATGTAGCTAAATCATCTTCAAGAACATCTGAATTAGGAATTGTTCCATCATACAGATACTCTTTAAGCAATTTTTCAAGAAGATATTCTTTATAGGATGTAGATAGAGACATATTAAAGCTCCTCTAGTAGATTAGAGGTAACTGCCCGGAAGGCAATATCCTTACAGATAGGAGAGAAATAAGGTTCTAAATCAGCTAGAGATTCTGTAGATTTCTTATAGTAGTCATACAGTATCTTCATATACTGAGGTCTACTGTCTTCTGCTAAATCCTGTTTCAAGAATTTCATACCAAAAGCAGAAGAAAATGTTATTGTATTATTCTCTGTATTTATTTCCTCTATATTTAGGTCACTAACTGGTCTGGCCATATTATAGAAAACACTATATAGAGAGACTTCGTATTCTACACTGCCAGAAGCAGGAATAGGATTAGAGAAGTAAATAGCTCCATTCTTATAATCGACTGAGTATAAACCATCTGTATCTACTCCAGAATCAGAGTCGTCATACCTATACGAGACTGTATGAGAGCCAGGAGCAGACAAGGAGAACAGAGTAATTACAATATCTCCACCTGATTCAGACACCTTCCATTGTCCATCAAGACTAAAAGACTCTGATGGGCTTATTTGACCATCAATATTGAATGCATTTGTAGGAGAGCTACCAGATACATCTGATCTCACAGCAGAGAATGATGGCGAACCTATAAGAGAACGATTAGGATAGCTTGATGTCAGCTCTGAAAGAGTAGCTTGGTATTCGTTCCCGCCGATGGAAGTAAGAGTTATATTTTCATTCTTAACGTTTACTATGCTAGACAGCTCTGTAACTCCATCTATAAACGGTACTTCTACAGGGTCTACTCCCTCATTAAATAAAGACAAACTGGGTTTTACTGTGCCAACAACAATTCTCTTGTTGAACCAACTATGAGCAGATGTATTGCCGCTTATCAATTGAACACTAACGTCTTGGTTTTCTGACAGCGAGTATTCAGTTATTTGCTTAACAGTAAATACTACAGAAGGATCTAAAATAATCTTCTGAGAGTCTATCCTGTTAGTCGCAACATTTCTATCGAACTTCCAAAACTCCTGAGGAATTACCTTAGTGTCTACCTTCTTACAGTAAAGAACTGTTCTTCTGCCTGCAGATGGTTCACTGCCAAGGTAAACTGTTCCAGTCTGCGGATTAAAGGTATATCTGCTACTAACCTTGTCTCCAGATGTATCTCTAAGTTCGGAATCACCATCAACGAAAGGTTTCTTATCTGTGAACTGTCTAGAGACTCCAGTAATAACATCACCAGTTCCTGTATCAAACTCTTTGATGTAGAAGTTGTCTATTCCTTCAAGAAATACTGGTGGAAGTGATCCTTCCTGACCACTAATGAAGCTAGTACCTGTAGGACCATAAGAGAATTCTTTCTCTTGAGAATCTTCTCCTAATCTTGCTTCAAGTTCCTTATAAGCATTAAGTCTCTCTTTAAGAGTAGAGTATTTTAGATCTTTAGCAGAACTAACCTTACTAGAAATATTCTTGTTTCTAAACTTAACATCTGGCTCCTTGTTAGGAGAAGATGTTTTAGAGGAACCAATATTATGAAGCTCAGTAAAGGATTTATTGTTTATATGTTCTTTAACTGAATCTATTTTTATATTTGCAGATACGAGCTGAGGAGGAATAAACTTAGTTGCACCAGGAGGAACTTCAATCTCATATGTTTCTGCTTCATCTTCAGACAAGTGCTTAAGAGCAACTATGCTTATACTCTCTTTGTCTCCATCACTAGGAGCCATAAGGTTTATAACATAACCTCTATCTGTAAGAGAAATAGAGGGGTTGTCTCCATCAAGACATATCTCGATCCTAGAACCAGCTTTAGGAATGAATCCTCTTTGTGTACCAGTACTGTCCACATGTCCAAATTGAAGTTCTAGTCCATCACGATTTAGATAATATACTTTACTATACTCATCTATTGACGAATGGGATGTTGGCGGCGAAGAGAAGAGGTCTTCATCTTTAGCCAGATACTCTATTTGTGCGCCGTTAAAGAATACGCGTATCTTATCTTTAAGGTCTGGTATGTTTCTAAATGGAAGCTTATATCTTACTGTGCCTTTGTCACTAATTTCTGTTGTGGTTCCGCCTTCTCCATCTGAAACCTCAGTTTTTATTGTCTGAGAGGCATCCACATCGACATTGAACTTAATGAAATCTAAATCCATTGTTGGAGACTGATCAACAACAGTAGGTCCTTGTCTTGGTCGGGGGCAACTAAAGCTACCCATATATGGCATCAAGACTCTGACTGTTTCTTTGATAGGAGTTTGCGTTAGATCTATAGAGGCTTGTCCTCCAGAAGGAGAAGTAACAACATCAAGTTTTTGAATTCTTTCTGACTTAATGACAGTGTCTCCAGTGAATGCATTAGGGTCTCTCAGCATATAGATTTTATGTCTGAAGGTATCAACAGCATTTTCTGTAGAAACTGCATCACTGGCTATATTGTTAAAGTTAACTATTTCAGGAACAAGATTTCCGGCTCTCTGTTGAGGTTGAATAGGAAGCCATGTAGCTCCATCATCATGAGAGAGGAAGTGAGTTATATCTGCTAACTCTGAAACATCTACAGGGTTCTCAGAAGCCCACAGAGAGACTTTCTTAGCGTTCTCATCAATAGAGAACCGTGTCGATACTAGTGTTCCTTCAGTTTTAAACCTTCTACTAAGAATATTTATATCTCTAATCCCTATAGCATATCTCAATCTCAGACCATTTACAGTTTCAATTGAGTATGGTGTATGCTGCTCAAGAACGATATGGACATACTGTGCCTTTCTAGGAAGGAAAGAATAGAAACCCTGTCCTGATGACTTAGCAGCAGAAGAAGACAACTCAAACACATCGTCTTCGTCTTCAGATAAAAAATCACTAATAGGGATTTCGTCCTTAATAGACAAATACTCTATACCATCTTTAGATGTCTCTATTACAGAAACTTTAATAGGCGTAGGAGTTCCAAAATTAATTGGATTAATATTGATATGATTGACAACTGAAGTCTCTTCGAGAGATATTGTTAAGTCTAGAACGAGAGGAACTTCTGACTCATTAGAAGTTACTTTTTCATATTCAAACCAAGTATCTGGTTCATTGTCTCCTATTGTCTCTAGCTGATCGTGACCATAGAAGTTTATCTGGTGATTGTTTCCTTTAGTTCCATTACTAGGCGCATTTATGATAAATGACTTTATATTTGGTCTTTCTGGTTCTCCATCCAAAGGAAGAAGAACAATACCTTCATTTGTACTGAGATAGCATTCATCTGTGCCTACAAGAGCAGAACCAACATCTACTCTATTAGAGGTATTAAAGCTATCTCCAAAGAAATATCCTGCTCCAAGTTTTGGGTCAGAATAAAGCAAATAATCACCAAGCTTATTAGAGACTCTCTTGCTAGTTTCTAGTGCCTGGTTGCGCTCAGAAATAATAGAATTAAAGCTAGAAGAAACAAGCCTATCCAGTGCTCCTAATTCAGCAAATATAGCCTTGAGGTCCTTCTGAATAGCAGAAGTGAATTCATTGAATTCTATTGGGTCTGCTGGCGCACCAGGATAAATACCGTTTACAGCAGAAGTAACAGAACTATCTAAAGACTTGTAGAATGTATTAAGAGCTTGATGATAAGCATTTAAGATATCGCTCTCAAGAACCATTGTCCCTGATTGATAAGCAGAATTAACATCTTCAAATAGAGATTTGAGCCTAGCCAAAAGAATATCTGATGGCGGTTTAGTAAGATGCTTGTTTAGCATGATAGCCTCTATTCGTTATATGTGGCAGCTAATACTGCATACTCATATAGCTCTGGAGATGCTGCCTGAGAAGATTTGTTTCTTCTAAGTGTAACTTGCAGAAAAACATCAGACTCTATTGTAACATCTGGATCTTTCTGTCTAAAGTTTACCCTGCCGCCATGATAAAGAGATGTAGTCTTGTTTTTGTCTAGCCATATGATCTTGTTGTCTGTAGCTGTATGAGAATCAGAGGTTCTAATTGTATAATCTACAGTATAGACAGAATTTAATTTTGGAGAAGAAATCTTTATCCAAAACTTAGGTGGAGAGAATTTGTAATTGCTCCATAAAGTAGCATTGCTAAGATTTCCACTCCAATCAAAAGAGAAATTAGACCCTGAGCTATCATTAGCTATAGCAAACTGCCAATCAGAACCAAAGCTAAGAGTCTCTCCATTCTCGTACACAGTAACAGGATAGTTATCTGCTGATGGCGTCAAGGACCAATCTGATGCGATATACGGAAGGAATCTCAACGAGCCAACGTCATTAATGACACTACTAGTGTCTCTATTGGTAAGGATAAGTCTTTCGCTTGTGACTGAAGTCTGATTTAGTTTAGGTACAGGGAACCTAGATTCATTGTACTTTGGACTTCTATCTATCTTTATTATTTCATACTCAACAGAGTTCTGAATTGCACCAGTTTGAGTTAACTCGTCTGAACGGACTGCAACGACTCCAGGATTTTTTAGTCTGAGAGGCTTAGAGACAAAGACACCTGTATCTTTGTATAAGCTATTTCCAAACCAAACGTTATCAAGAGTAAACACATAAGCATAGGAGCTAACTCTTGATGAGCTGTAGTTGGGAACATTACATGTATCAGCTAATTCTTTAGAGGCAAGAGCATCTCTGATTATATTCGCAATTGCATTGTTTTTGATGATGTTATCAAACCTACCTTCTTTAGAGAAAGCCTCAAAAGTCTTTTCATTGCCATCAAGAAAGTAGTCTGCTCTTCTATGAGAAGAAACAGAGAAAGTAACGATAATGCTTTTAACCAAAGTCTTTGAGAAATCTTTTCTTACTTTGCCATTAACCTCAAAAGGGTCAGAGTAAAGAGTTATTCTATGGCCATCAGGAGAGACTCCTTGTATGTTTGTTATATTAAAACTATCAGGAGTACCTGACTCAACAATCATATAGTCAACATCTTTAGCAAAGCCAAGATCAAATTCTAATACTGTATTTACCTTAGGAACCTTATCCTTAAGATACACAGTACGTGTCCAAAAAGTACCTGGCTTCCCATCAATTATGTTTAGAATATCATCATCAAAATCTACTGACTTCTCGGTTCCGTATGCATATTGGTCAGTATGAAGCTTAACGTTTATAGGTCTAATAATAGGATTATTGCTAGAATCAAGAATTAGTTTCTTGCCTCTCTCAGATGTGTAGGCCAAAGGCAAGTCTACTTCTGACTTGCTTTTGTAAGTCCTATTGTCAAAATAAAGAGTATCTGCCTCTAAGTCACTTGGTGGTATCCGGAAAAGAGAAGAGGAAGAGAAGTTATTAGCAAGAACATGAGAGAACTCATTAGACTGGTTAGCTAGCCACTCTAGTCTTCTTATTGTATTCTCTTGTTTCTGCAGATTTCTCTCTAAGTCACCCATAACACTTTTGATAAATAGGTTATGATGGTCTTCAACCTTAGAGCCAATTTCATCTACTTGAAGAAAACTAGCCTCTATATCATTCTTAGCGGCTTTCATCATTGTATTATGAGCTTCAGAAGCACACAGAGCCCATACTATAGAGCCAATCTGATTGAATGATGGTACCGGATTTACATCATTCACCAGAGCAGAAAGCTCACGTAGTTTAGCTTCATATTCTGATGCATTTCGTACAGAGCCAGAAACCTGTAAATCTTGTAGAAGCTCAGAGATCTGTCTAGCCTGCACAGCAGGCATAACCCTAAGAATGCTGTTCAAGAATTTTGTCGTCATCAGGCATCTTTCCCTTGTCTGAGATATTGATAGATACTGAATTCTTTCTAACTACAATTGTAATCCATTTACCAAGATAATTCTTTGTAATTAGAAAACCTTCATTAGAATGATAAAGCTCATAAAAGTCAAAATGAGAAGTATCTGCATGTCTTACTACTGACATGCCTACATGATGGGGTAAGATTTTAGCCTGTACAACACGAGCAACTCTAGTTGGAGTTACTTGCCCTTGACCACCAAGGCCAACAATTAATCTGTCAAATTGATGCCACTCAGTGTCAGGAGCCTTGAGGATAGCAGAACTTACATCATTTATAAGAATGACATAGTCTATTGAGTCTAGACGGCCACGAGACCAAGATGCCTTACCACTCTCTATCTGACCATCTGTGCCAGATTCACGAGAGCCATCTGTGAATATTTTAAACCAGGCTCCCATGATATGTGAACTACACTGTGTCTCCTACAGCAGGCAAGTCTGACATATCACATCTTATAACCCCAGATGCAGGTGCAGTCCACTCGACCCAAGTGATATCACCAGAAGAAGACTCTGCACTATCAGCAGTTGTTATTACCTCAATAGAGTCAACAACCCTACTTGCAGGACCATACAAATATGAAGTATTCAATCTTCTATAATATGTCCTTCTGGCTGTACCAGTAGCAATGGTATTGCTAGTTGGATCCATATAAACACTATCTACCCTTAGAGTTTCAGTAGAAGCATTCTTATATATCCTTGTAACTTCGAGTGCCATTAAAAGACTCCTAGCTCATTATGATAATTTCATCTAGAGCTTCTATCTGACTTGCTGTAACATTATCTGGCAAGTCATCTATTTTGACTTTATGAAAATCAACTTCTACTTCTTCAGCCAAGAGGTCAAGAAAGTCTTTCTCGACCTTATCCTTCTCTTCAATAGCCTCTTTGTATTCTTCTCTAAGGCTTTGAAGTTTTTCATTGAAGACTTCTTGACTCTCAGGAGAGATAGCAAACTGCTGTCCGTTATTTATCTTAACAGGGTTACCATCTTTATCCTTGTCAGCAAGTTCTTCACAGAGCTTGATGCGTTTCTCATCGTACTCTTTAAACTTGTCAGGAATAATAACATTCTTTTGAGCTTCCTCAATTGCTTTTACTTCTCCCTCTGCGATCTTCTTGTTTTTGGCAATAGCATATGCTCCCTTAGCTGTTGTCTTCTCTTCAGACAGAACATTCATGACGCCAAAAACACTAATCACATTTTCTCTCTTTGTTTTCATTTCATTCTCCTATATTTAGGTTGGCATATACGCCGATGTAACCAGAAATGAATATCTCACAAATAGCACTACAGTGCAACTATGATGATAAAGGCTGAGCTGAGTATTCAGAAGAGGGGAGAGTTCCTGGAGATCCATTTTTACTTTCCATACTGCCTCCTATGATGTTGATGAGTACGCAAACACAAAGGAAAATCCTTTATAGCCCGCAGAGCCAACAGTAGGTGGAGTTTCTACTTTTACTTGAATGTAGGCTTCTCCACCAACAGGTATCTCTCCATCATTAGATGAAGACCCAATAACAAGAGTATTTTTATCTAAGGTTATTTGGTTGTCAACATCTCCAAATGCATTCTTAAAGCGATACCAGGTTGTGTTCATCTTCATCAAGACTCCACCATTACCTGCATCTCCCCATCCCATAATCTCTGTAAAATCTGCATCTGCATCTGTACCAGAATAGCCACTACCAGCATATCTGGTAATGTACATTGCACAATCAGTAATAGGATTCACCACTGCATCATGAGAAATATAAATATCCTGAGCATCCGTCTCAGAATCTGTTGATACACTTCCCATGTCATTTACATCTGCCAACTGATTGCCACCAGAAGCATCAGATAGGGTTATATTAACACTCATTGCAATCTCCTTATACTACTTCAAATTGGAAGTTAGCCACATTACCAAATGGCGGAAGAGGAGCAGTCTCGTCAAGTCCGAGACCTCCTTCAATGCTATTATAACTACTATAACTATGCCACCACTGGTAGTATTTGTCTTGCATGGTTACTTTAACGACAACAGGAGCTGTACCTGTAGTCTCACATATCTGGAATGAGTTATATGTGTCAGTGCCGTCAACAAGTCTTGTCTTGTGTGCTTTTTCAAATCTTCCATTCTCTTTGCGAGCATACCATACCTGATAAGTAAATTCAGGTCCTTCTTTAGCCCACTCAATAGTAACAGAAGCAGTGCCAGGAGTAATACTGACAACTCTAGGCTCATATCCATAAAATCTAATAAGAGGATAGACACCAGACGGAATGTTTTCTTCTATAATCTTCCTCAGGTTGTCTAAAGTAAATGATTCCAATATAGACACAGGTAGTTTTACTACTGCAATTGAAGAACCAGGATAGACTTGACCATCAAACTTCTCGTAGTCGTTGTACCATTGTATCTCAGGATTTAGAGCTTTTGCTTCATCATATTTGTCCTCATCTACTCCACCTCCATCTTCACGCACATCAACAACAGTTAAAGTGTTTATACTATGCGGAGGATTGATAGACAGCTCTCCTAAGACAAAATATCTAGAGTAAATCCTAGGATAGATTTCAAAGTTACCCCAAGGATCAGTACCAGGTCCCCATGCAGAATCTTCTATGCTCTTATCTCTAGAAGTAAGAACAGTTCTTTCATCGACAAAGTTAACTAACTCTACTGTCTCTCCATCTGAAATGTCTATACTGCCATTAGAAGGTACTTCGTTAGAAGAGCTAGACAAATTAAATACAGTATCTGTTTTTGATAAGTATTTAAAATATCTATATTTACCAGAAGTATCTAATGCTCTAAGCCAACCTGATCTTGGAAATCCAGATGTAGAATTTACAGTAAACTGATTGCCAGGTAGAATTTCTACTTCTGAAGAAGGAAACTGAGCATTTGCTGTTGTGGATGCTTCCCACTTGTAATGTAAACCCAGAACGCCATCGATATAGTACCCATCTGAATCATGAATCTTAGCATCAAAGTTTATATTCTCGTTGTAGCCAGTATCGTCTTGATTGCAAGATGTAATTCTGCCAGCAGAAGACACTTTGAGCCATTTGATAGATTCTGTCTGAATTGTATTGTTGTTATTTGGCATTGCAGCCGGAACAACATAAACAACACGCAATTCTTTATGAGCCTCGCTATCGAAGACAGGATTCATAGTAAGACTTGTTAAGCTATAGAACCTCTCATAGTACGGATATGTAGCATAGATGTCATAAGCATCTTTAACATCAAAACTAACATGTACCATCCCAGACAGTCTATCTATGCCAAGAAAATTATTATATGACCAAGTAAGAAAGCCTCCATTTGATACAGGAACTTTGTTACCGTCAAAGTCATATACTTCATCTCCATCTTTTGAAGAATCATTTGTGATGGCATACTTGATTGTACCATCAAGCTCAAACAGAAGATTTACATATGATGTAAAAGAGCCATAGACGATCTCATTATGTGGAAGCTTTATTAACCTATCAGAAACTTTCTGGCATTTTTCTTTAACAGCTAATTTGTATGGCTCAATAGGATTAAATGCCTGATTTTCAAATTCAGGAATATTATATTTGTACAGATTGCCATAAGCAGAATGCACAAAGTTACCATTAGCTATTCTCGGAAACCATGGACTCTCGTCATCATAGTCTGTTGGCAAGTGCAGACTCATTCTGTTTGTCTCGATGTATTTTACAGAACAAGGAGACTGAGGCATTGTCAGAACAAGATCAGAACTAAGACTATATGCTCTTTTCCAATATTTTAAAGAAGATGTAACATGCCAAAAGTCGTCAGATGTTGCAGGAAGATATGCATTTTCATTATTGAGAAGCTCAGTAACTACTGTATCAGGAGATGTAGAGCCATCAACATACTGGATGAAATATACTTTATAATCTCCAGTATCAACATCAAATGAACTCTCCAAAGAATTAAATAGATAAAAGCTATTTACTACAGCACTGCCACCACTAGTCTCTATCTCTCCGGTATCCTCATCATAACTATAATTATATCTTAACTTGTATTTGTCACTACTAACTTCATTGAAGTTCTGGTCAAATACTTTCAGCGTATCAGGAATAGCATGTTTTGTTATTTCATGCTTGTAATAGAGGGGAATATTGCCTGAATCTGCTTCATTAAACTCGGCAGTAACAATGAAATTCGCACTTACCACCTCTGCGGCAGTGCTCTCTACATAAAACTCTGAAGAAGTGCTGGTCTTAGAATTAGAATAAAGAACATCACTTCTGTCAGCAATGAAAATATTAGCTGTTGGTGTTATTTCCCGCGAGCCAACATATGCAAGTTTAACTGCGCTAGTAGGTGGCTCCTCAAGATATAGGATTTTACCAATAGACTTCTTTACGTTTTGACGAGTCCTTGTATTAAAAGGATCTCCTTCTACTCCAGTAAGTCTAAACTGAAAATTTAATATAGAGGTAGTCATTATCTACTTTCCAATAAGCTGAGCTTTTAAAGCATCGATCTCTTTCTTCTGATCTTGTACTGCTTTAATTAAAGCACTAAATACAGATTCATACATTACTGACTCTGGCCTATTATGTTTATCAACGCAAACAACATCTGTATTGAACTTAATAGTCTCTTCTGCAATAAGGCCATAACAAGTTCTATCCTCTTTGATATAGTTAAAAGCAACAGGCCTGACATCATATATCCATGATGTATCTGGTATATCTTTAATATTTTCTTTGTATCTCAAAGAAGATACTTGATACTTAATCTCTCTCGTATTTGTATCTAATCTCAGGCCACCTGTTCCAGCACCAGCTGTAGGTTCATTCATGTAATACTTGCCATCAGCATCTAAATCTATATTTCCTGTAACTTCAAAAGTACAATCTCCACCAGCAGTTACATAGAAACGATCAGTTGCATCAATAAGAACATCATCAAGAGCATACAAATGAACATCATTTATAGAATCTAATAGTATCTTACCAGTAGCTCCTGTATTAGTTTTATTAATTCTACTTGATAAAGTTATAGTGTTATCGTCAAAGTTGCTAGCATTAGTAACATGATTCTCACTCATATTGGTGCCTAATGCTATATATTGATATGCTCTCATTGTAAGAGCATAGNTAGATGAAACATCTATATTATGANAATCTGCACTGCTTAGATAGATTCTACCTTGATTTCCAGATGCCTCTATTGATATATCTCCACTTTCNGAAGTAGCATNAGAAGANTCTGTACTGATCTCTATCTTGCCAGAAGAGCCATCTGTAGTGAGCTTAGTGAAGTCAGTACTATTGATATACGCATTATCATGTGCGTCTATATTAATATCCCCAAGAGTAGAAGTGATGTTTACGTCTTGAGACTCACTCTCTATGTTTACATCGTTATAGGCCTTCAGGTAGAGTTTACTTCCAGTAGAACTAGGAGCTGTAGCCCCGAAGACATAACCAGCATGTAATGTTATGTTCCCACAATCTTGTAGAGCTGAATATTGGTCCCCATGTGTACTAGCTGTCTTAATGTTTATATGTCTACCCTTACCAGGGTTAGTCGTGTAGCTATAACTATTACATGCCCATATATCTACTCTGCCATCATAGCTAAGGATGCCAAGATTCTTATCCTCTGTGGCATCCATGAGAATGCTCTCATATCCAAACCAAGTACTAAACAAGGGGCTTCTTAGAGTCGCAATCGAACTATCAATATTTACTGAGTTGCCAGCAAATGTCGTAGTATCTCTAGTTATGAGGTCTAGGCGTTCACCATAGTATCTAAGACCATGTGCAGAGCCAACCTGGAACATATCATCGCCAGAGGCAGTAGTAGAATCCTCTTGAGTGACGAATGAGAATCTAGCTGCTGTGCCTCCATTGTTTGGGATATAGTAAATCCCTGAAGGCACATAGGTACCAGTGCCTGTATCTAGCCAGTTCTTGCCATGCTCTGTGAATGAAGTTCTGCTACCATCACCATCATCAGAGAAGAATATAGCATTAGAGTAGACATTAAAGAAGTCTGCTCCGACCATACCTGGAGAGACAAAGCTATGCTCAAACTCTGATGATCCTAAACCGTCACCTATTGAGTTGTCAGTATTAGTAGCAGAGCTAAGATATGGAATGCCACGGAACCTAAACTCTCTTACCTGTTCAGCAGCAAGACGCTCAAATGAAGCACCTGAAAGGCCTGGTGTTATGTAGAGAGCAGTAGTTGCTGTTTGACCTGTATTTGCACATTGATGAACTGGATCATATGTGCTTCTGTATCCAGGGAACAGTTTGATGTAGTTAAGTTCACCCTGCCTTGCAAGGTCAAACCCAAGCATAGCTCCATCAACAACAGCAGAAGGATTTCTACCTCTGAGGTAAAGAGGAGTTCCATACCATGGACGATAGGTTAGTGCACCATATCTATCACTATCACTTCCTCCTGTATGGCTCGATACGAAGGGGAATCTTTGAGGAGGATCACCAGGGACCCATGTTGCAACATCCTCACCGCCCTGAAAAGAAAGCTCTGTATTGCCATATCCGCTGTTTTGGTCTCCACCTCCCCACATGATTCCATACGTAGAAGTCCAGTTTCCAGACTTATTCCAAACTCCTACATACATATCATCATTGTTGCCAGAGAAGACTATATTCCCTCTCATGGCATTTCCACTATTACCCTTCTCAGAATCGTCACTTGGTTTATCGTTTTCCATCCAACCGTATCTATGTAGGTATTGAGGATGGCAGTTCGTTTCGTAGTTAGACTTTGTGAACTTGAATCTATGGACATCTGTAGCTGAAGCATCCAGATCACCTGTATACAAGTTATCCATAGAGCCATGAGACAGAGGCACAGTGTATGATATTGTTGGATTTGCTGTTAAGCCAACATGGTTATTGTTTCGCTGAACCTGAAGAAGATGACTGACTGCCTCGGCAAGACTTGTGCCTGAAGTAAACAGTCTATAAGAACTTCCTTCTGTCAAGTAATCTTTAGAAGTAACAATATTAAGAGAATTCTCATTTAAGTAATAAAATGTAATTAGAGAACTAGGGATTATTCTTTCATTGTCTTCATAATAAAGAAGAATATAACCTTCAGGGATTTCACTATCAGATGTATAACCATCTATTAGTGCTTTAGGCAATCTGTAATTACTACTTACATTAGGAACATTTGCTGACCATGAAGAATCATAATCATCTACTTCTTCTGGCTTCTTTCCCATTTTAATAGGAGAAGAGTCATATCTAGGAGACCTACTAACTGTGGGTAAAGTAAGTGTATATGTCGTCGTTGTAGCAGTGCTAGAAATCTCTGCAAGATTGCATAAGGTAGTTTCCTCCCAGTTAGGAATTACATTATGTGTACCCCATGGCACACCTGCACCAAGCATATGAAGATTACTTATTGTTAATATGATACTACTAGAAGAAGAACTATATGCTGTAATAGTTCCAGTATAAAAATCTACATAGAAATCTCCATCACTTACAACTTCATCTATAGATGATTTTATATCAGAAAGCACTCCATCAGGGTCTGTAGTGACGACAATATCAGAACCCCAAGAGAGTTTAGTTACAAAAGAAGATACAGATGTAGATTTCTCTGTCACGGGAGTAGAGACCTCTACAAGAGGATACCCAAGAGTCCATGAGTTTTTATTTTCCTCTAGAGTTACTTCAACAGTTGTTGTCATCTGTTCATTCCAGCAACCTCCAAGAGGACTAGCATAATCTGAAGGTCCTAGAATGCGAGCTATACTAGCTTGAGATAGTTTCTCAAGACTTAGTGCAGAAGTATGAGGAGGGTTTGCCGCATCCCAAGGATCGCCAACAGCCTGAGTTACCCTAGAGAAAGCAGAATCTGTAAACTTAACTAGACCATTTAGCTTTGCTGCAGTAGGTTGCTCCCCTTGTTTGAAATTAAATTCAATAGGAAAAACATCTTCCATTTGGTCTCTACTCATATTATCACCTCTAGTTATTCTATAACTTCAAATTGAAAATGCAGTGTATTTGGAGCACCATCTACCCATGTACCTGTACCACCTGTATCACCGACAAGATCGATAATTTCATATGGTCCTGTATGTGGGTTAATCGTGATAAAGGTGGCTCCATTCAAACCTGCAGCAACATTATCTAGTCCAATTATCTTCCATCCAAAAGGTATCTTCTCTCCAAGAGAGTTGAGATACTCACCTAGCAAATAACTAGGCAATGAAATTCTAGCAGAGATCTCATTACTATAGATAATTCTATTATAGTGTGGACTCCAGCAATGTGCTTGGAACTTAACTACTCTACTTGATGTTGCCCAGTAGCCACCAATATTGTTGGTTCCTACATCAGGAATGGCATCCTCAGGATAGATAAGTCTCCACAATCCATAATATGGATCACCAGCAGTAGTTATTTTTTCTGCAAGATACGGCCGCAGAGGAACAAAAGCTCCATACTCTCCCGTGATAGGATTTATAGCTGTATCATCTGGATACGGATATGGATTATCAAAGTCTTGTTTGTAAATAACGACCTTACGACCATCAATGGGTTCACCTTCTACAGGTTCAGTCCAGTCCTTAAGATCGTACTCAAGAATCATTTCCTGCTTCCAAACAGCATAGTCTGCAGAATCATTAACCCAACTAGGCGTCTTCTCGTTATAAAGAGAAAGCAAAAAGTCATCTATTGAATCATATCCAAGAATTACATCATCCTTAAGAATATGATAGAGATATATCTCATTCTCCTTACCCTCGAGACCTGTCTCTGATTGTTTAATAATCACATCTTTACAGTTGGGGTAATATGGATTTGTAGACGCTCTGACAGTAGTGCTATAGAAGCCTAAAGTGTCTGCTGATGTTGGCGGCTGAAAGTTTGAATAGGCATGACCTGTACTATTGGTAACTGCAGAATCTGTAGTTGACCCGCCAATATAACCAACATCTTTAGGTTCCATAACAAAACCAACTGATGCATTAGGAACAGGCAAACCGCTTCTGCTAGTAACAGTGGATTTTAAAACAGCATAATCAGAGCCAACATAAATAGGACCATATTCTGATGGATTATAGGTTCCTTGTATTCTTCGTTTGTCTATACCAAGAGTAATATTTGCAGGTTCAATTTCTTCATGAGTAATACAAACAAAGCCTTGATTAAGTCCCTGAGTTATTGGATTAACGTTGGCGTCTATAGCCTGTATCTCATAATCTTTATCATCTTCTTCATACTCTACTCTAAGAGTAGTTCTATACGATACAGCAATAGTTCTTCCTATAGCTGGGACTCCACCATTGTCAGAGGCCCCCAAGTAAACAATTCCTAAATCCTTATCTACAAAATATTTATTTCCAGTATCATATGACCATGTCTGAGTTATCAGGTCCCACCAACTATCTACGGGAGTCCACTCTTCATAAGAGGAATCTGTCGCGACATACAGATGAAATGAGCTGTCATATATTACTGGAAAATAGTCTAGATAGAACGATTGATATGGTGCGCCAGTAGAAGTACCAAGAACCTCACAAGCAGCCACATCTTTATATGACGAGACATCAACACCGATAGTCTTCACATAGTCTTTGTTCATAAAGAGACGAGTAAGACCATCGATTGTATTGTCTATAAGAAATTCTCTCTTGGTGGTGTCAACATTAGACCATGTTATCTTACCAGCATCAGAAACAGTTTCTAATTCCTCACCTTCAGAATAAAGGCCAGTGAATTTATACATCTGCTCTAACCTAGTATGGTAACTAGGAGAGTCAGTATCAGGATTCCTTTTATAAGAAGCAACTGATATAGGAGTAGAGAGCTTAGGAGTCTTTGCCAACTCAATATAGTTTCTACTGTCTCTATTGTCAGATGGATCGATATACTGAACTACACTATTATCACTATAAAAGAAGTAATCTGTTTTGTTTCTAAAATACAAACCATGTCTAATTAATGGGACCCAGTATCTTACATTATTTTCTGTAACATTTATTATATCTTCAATCTCTAGATCACCAAGAGACACAGAGCCAACACCAGATGTGAAATAAGTTTCTTCACTTACTCCTTGAGAAGAAGGATTTAAGAGCCTTGGCATATTTGGCAGTCTCAGATCAAAAGGACTGCACCATCTCTTGATGTCGTACTCCCAGCCATCTGGAAGGCTTGTTAAATGTTCAAAGCCAACATATGGTTTAGTGCTAAGCTCTTTAACTACAGTCTGTCTTGTCCGAACGTATAATGTTGGTCTTGTTAATGCCATTACTCACCCCAAAAGACTTTAGTCTCTTCAAACAACTGATGAAAGATTTCTGAGCCTTCTTTATTAGGAAGACCTCTTTGTTCTTCTCCAGAATCTAAAGTCTCTAGGTGAAAAAGTTCATCTAGAAAATCTTCATCTTGAAGAGAGAAGAATTGGACAGGGCTAAAGTATACAACAAATGGAAACAATCCATAATGATAAGTCACACCAAGCGTACCTGATGGCGTGCTATATGGATATATCCTACCATTCTCGTAATCAACTTTATATTCACCTTCAGCAGTAGGTGTTGTTGCAACTTCTGTCTTGAAAATATCCTCTTCTTCAAAGACTAAGCTGCCTTCTACAATATGTTCTCCTACTAATTCTGTAAAGTTAGAAGAATCTATAGGCGACCTAAGAGAATAAACATCTGTTGTGCCTCTAATAAGATTAGAAGAGTGTAAATTAGAACGCACACCAGAATACATACTTGCAGTAAAACATGATGAAGTATTTATTGCAGCAACTAAACCATCTAACATATATCCTGTATCTGTAGTCTTATATGTTCTTATTGTTTTATCGATAACTGCTGTTCCGTCAGGTCTCCAGTCACTATATAAGACTACTCTATTTGCCAAAACATCCACACGAGGATTCCTAGCTATAACATCACCAGCACTATTCTGTTTAAGCTCAATAAGAATTGCTCTGTCTTTTGAAAAACCAAGCTCTCTTGTCAGGTTATTTACAAACCCATCATATATTGGTGCTCCGGGATTAACAGAAGCATCCATTATCCTTTGCTTAAAATCAGCATTTGTTTCTCCTTCAATCCTATCTAAAGAAACAAGATCTGCAGCAAGATCAAAGGAATTTACTATTGATTTCTTTTCAGGTTTGCCGCTCGCCTGAGTAGGAGTGGTTACATTAAATAAAAAACCAAGTAATTCAACGCCATTTCCCATTATACAATCACCCTGACAGAAGAGTAATCCTCTTTAAACCAAACTCTATTCCTCTCATAATCGACTAAAAAATAATCATGATAGACATTTAACAAGTTTATACTACCATATTTTAAGAGCCATGCTCTACCATCCGAATCTATACTGATACCGTCAGGGCTTTTAAGAGTTGAAGGAAGTTCAATTTGAGTTTCAGGTGTTATTGATGGAACAAAGAAGAGATACTTAGTAGTGAGAGTAGTGAGTTCGCCTGTGTCTTCATTAAGATATGAAGCTTCTATAGAAACAATATACCTACCTGTTTTAGTAAGCTGAAACTCAATCTCTTGTTCTCTCCATTTGCCGTCTTCATATTGTAAGTTTGGTATCCAAGCATCAGTGGTTGTTGGCCAGAGGGAACCATCTAACCCCATATAATACTCATCATCATCAGGATCCAGAAGAGTCCATCTAACTCTCCATGGAGGGTCAAAGACAGCAAGATTTCTTGTCTTGATAGTAGCTAATTCATTCCGAGCATATGACCACCTATCAGAATACAAATCTATTTTAGTCTCTGAACTCTGACCTAACATGTCTTTAGCGTCTGCGTAAGGAAGAGATACATCATATACGTAGAAGTAGTCAGAATCTACTGCATACATAAATCTAGAATTGGTTTTAAACACATGACCAGTAAGGTCTACATTTGACTCGCTTTCATCAAGCAATTCAATTTCATACTGTATATCTCTGTCATCTACACCTGATTCTCTAACCACATCCATATCACTAAGAGTGTAGGCTTCTGCTATTAAAGTAGATCCAAATACCCTAGTGCCTAACTTTAGGAATTGAAATCTCTCACCTAATGCTACAGGTACAGAAATGTTTCTCTTATCAATAAGAGCATCTGCACTAAAAGGAAGAGACTCTATTTCTATTGTAGCTGTAGAGTCAACATAGCTTACAAATACAGAAGATACAGATTGCCATTCATTTACGGTTCTAAAAGTACCATTGTATCTTAGAGGAAGGGCTTCAGTAACAGAAGTTCCCTTACGAGTTGTTCCTGTTATATAGATCTTAGGATAATATATAGTATCTCTGAACGTTATACTCCAAGTAGTATTGTTCCTGATAGTAATATATAGATGGCCATTAATAGGTAGAGAATTTGGAGTTATGGATGCCAAACTAGCAACAGAAGTGGCTGTAACTACATCATCATACGCATATGAGACAGCCCCATCCTCTACTCTTGATGGCAAGCAATCATAGGCTAAAGAATTTATGTCATTATTCTCTGCTTGAGTTATCTGATGCTCAGTATTGCTAATCGTGGCATAAACAGTAGGCGGTATATATTTTACTGTACCAGAAGAATCTTCTGTATGGTTGAAGGACATGCCTGGAGTAAGATCAAACCTATAGAGCATATCCAGCATAGACACATCAGCAGTAGAGACAAAGGTATTATACCTCTCCTGCGAAAGCTGTTGATATGTATCTTGGATATCAAGAGCCATAGAGTTTACAACTTGTTGACCTACAGAGGCATGATTCTTCCTAATATCAGTCCACTCTGGAGCACGATTCATAAGTCTCTGGGTAATCCATGATCTAGAGTATCTATGAGATGGATATGATCCAAGTTTTGTCATGTTTTATACCTGCTGACGGGTTAAGAATTGAATGCCTCTAAATCTGCCTGATGTCTCAAGAATAGCTCTCTCGTTATAGAGAGGAACAATTCTGTCTGATTTGACTAAATTTCTTATAGCTGTATTTTGTCCTGAAGGATCAGCTCTATAAGCATAAACTTCTTCAAACTTGTTTGGTCGATTAAGACCAATACTATTTGCATATGGACTTGCAGACAACAAGACATCTATAAGGTCTGAAAAGACTATCTCTTCTCCAATATCTTTATTGTTTAGCTCGTCCTCTAAAGCAAGTCTCATCTGATTGTAGCCTTCAGCAACTTGGGCCTGTGTTGCTCTAGGAGACCACAAAACAGCAGCAACAAACTCTAGACCTATTGGCTCTGGAGCAAGAACAAAAGGTCTGACTCCATAGGAAGACACAGCAGCGACATTTGTAGAGACTTCATCAATAAGTCTAGGACTTGGAGTTGAGGATAGAGACTTAATATAAACAGAAAAGCTACCAGGTCCTTGTTCGCAATTAACCATCTTTATATCAGCCACACCGGGCACACTTAAAGCAGCTAATCTAATTGAAGGATATATAGCTAACTGTCTAGCTCTGAAAAGTTCAGTAAGCCTAAACCTATAGGACTCATTACTTTCTCTATCTCGGCCACTAGAAATAGAATACTTGTTTGTGCACCTGAGAGAAGCTGTATTGTTTAGAACGTAATTCGAGAAGTCATGTTGATTAAGGACTCCTCTTGGGACATCAGAGCCAGCTCCTTCAACAGTTGCTCTGATTGGCGCATAAACAAAGGAATCAGATGCAGAACAAGTAACATCTGCAGTGGTTACGTATGAGATCTGATCGTATTCAGTAATACCAGGAGTAATTATTTGGCCATCAAATGGAACTGTTGAGACATTTGTATTGTAAGGTATAACAAAATCAACACCTCCATTGATATCACCAAACACACCACTGCTAACATAGAACATGAAATTATTGTCTTCTGTGTATGCGTGAGTGGCTTCATAGCGTGGAGCATTTAACATATCACCGAAGAAATCTAGAAACTTACCATCAGCATACTTAATGAAAGCCTGCATAAGGTTCTCATCGAATGTTGTATGCTGAGAAGCTTGTTCTTCGGCAAATGTATCTATAAGGAATCTCATCTTACTACCAGGAGCAAGCTGAGTAATCTCTGTATTTTCTGAAAGTCTATCTAGAGAAGCAGAAATTATCTGTTGTTGTGTCCTATCAAAAAACGCCATAGATCAGCTCCTATATGACAGTATAAACGTTATTCTCAGCGTAATTGTAGAGAAGATTGATTTGCAAATAAGCACTGCCAGCATTCTGAGCTGTAGGCATAACACTCAAAGAAACACGAAATAAGATCTGATCTATATCTACAGGCATGTATCTAATAGATATATCTTCTCTAGCAACCAGACCATGTCTAGCCACAGATGAAATAATTCTAGTTTTAATGGCTTCAGCAGTAACTTTGTTATTAGGCTCGCCAACAAAGTCGGACAATGAGGCACCTACGTCTTGATAGAAGGCCCAATCTCCAATACCAGACATAACCCTTGTGCGAATCTCCTGATATATAGACCTTAGTGGGTCGGCAGAAGTATCTGAGATATCACCATCATGTCCTACAACAAAATCTCCACGAGAAGTCCATGTTAAATCAGTATTGTCATATATTTTAGCCATATTATCCTACTGCTGTAAGACTACCAATCAAGCCTATCATGACAGCTGCATCCTTCATCAAGTTTGCATACTGCTTCATTGGAGGGTCGACCATTAACACAGGTGTTGGTGTGGCTATAGTCGATGGCAAAGAGAGATTTATAGGAGTATTAAAAGTCCACAAGCCACCAACACGTATATGATTTGTAGCAGAAGCTATGCTGATAGGACCAGTTATTGTTGTCCCTCTCTCGTCAACCATTACACCATTGTCTTTGTTTACGTTCATGCGGACGACAGTATCAGAGACAACAACACCAGCATCAGATTCAGCATTTGACTTTATTACTTTAGTTCCCATAGCTTTCTCCAGACTTATTATATCATTCCAGACCCAGGAGGTGCATATGCTACCCCCTTAAGAGGAACTTGGTTAGATTGTTCTGTGTTTTCAATCTGTCCACCATATGTAGAGCCAACTCTTCTAATAATCTGAGCGCTGCCAGTAGTAACAGAAGGCCCCTTATAAGAGATAAGTACTTCCCACAAACCTTCCATCTCTGATGGAGAGCCATACCTCATAGCTAAATCTTCTGGTGATCCAACAATAGGAATAGGCCCTGTAGTTCTCTCAATCTTTCCTCTAGAATCAAGAAGATCCATATAAAAGACATACATGTTATTATAGCTCTTCTTGATAATAGCTCTCTTCTGTCTTGCTCTGCTTGTATTAGTCTGAGCAGTCTTCTGAGATATATTATTAATCTGAGAACCAAGATTTGTATGACCGCCATATATTCTAGGCAAAATTACTCTCCTGTTCCTGTTCCCAACATAGATAGAATCTTAGTCCTAAAGCCAACTCTCTTATCAAAGATTTCTTCTGCAATATCAAATTTATGCCAAGCATCTTCAAGATCATCCCAATATTGAACCCATTTGCCATAGAAGTTCAAGAACAATGAAGATTGATTTGGCCCAAGCGATACACTCATAAAAGGCTTACCGCCAAGTGTTAGAGGTGTTGGAACTACAGGATCGCCATCTTGCGTCCACATTGATAGTTTAACACCAGCAGACATAGCAAGAAACCCAGCAATAGAACTAAGAATAGCCGCTGGTGGGTTTAAAGCATCATTCCAGCTCCATACCGAACTATATCCAGCAGCAGCTACATCAAATACAGTAGTACTAAACATATCATTTACGTCAACACATAAGTCAGGAGTTATTATTGAAATAAATCCATTATCTCTATTAAAGACATGAGTGACAGCTTCAACTTCTATAGGCCCTGTCATATTGATACTTGCATCATTGAGATAACAAATATCATATGGCTTTAGTGTTTCTTTGCCAAGAACAATAAGCTCTCCTTTATAGGCGTCTCTAAGGTGTCTTGCAAAAATACCCTGAGCATACCTTCTTGCCATATCTACAGTGACACATGACGGAAATTCTTCTCTGTAAGACCTTAGTGAACTTTCAAGTATATTTTCATCTAGCTTAACAGAAAATACACCTTCCTGTTTTGATCCAAGACTTTGAATGCTTTTTATTAGATCTTCTGCATATTGTTCTTGAATATCATCTTCATCAGTAAAGAATAGTATTTCTACTTCATTAAATGTTCCATCTGTAGAAGTACGAATTTCATTTTTTAAAATATGGTGATAGCTATCAAAGTAATGATAGTTTCTAAATGGTTTATATCTTCCTGTCTCTTTAGCAATTGCTTGAGATGTTCTTGTAGGAGCACCAGACAAAGCAATATCTCTAAGCATCGCAGATATAAGCTTAGGCTTTTCTCCTGACTCTTTAGTCAGTCGACTAATTAAACCTTGTAAAGACTTAAAATCGCCTGAAGCAACTTTGCCTCTCATTCTAACAAGAGCATTATATGCATTCTCAGACGCAAATAGTTCTAAAGATGAAGGAGGTTTAGACCAATAGTGCTGCATCTTTGAACCAAAGAACATTGTCATTCTAGGTGAATGTCCATATGGTACAGCCATAGAAATATATCCAGGATGTCTAAGTTCATGTTCTTTGAATATTTGCCATGGAGTTTGTTTTAAAGGTCTGTAGATACAGGCATTGTTATAAAACCTCATCCATGCTGAGGCATAAGCAGAAGGAGGAGGAGCAAAAATATTATCATCTTGAGGAAAATTCAAGAAGGTGTACTTCTGGAAGTGTTTATCCATATTATGGTCTGCCCAATCTCTGACAGCAGTAGCAGGATTTATTTTTCCAAGAATACTATCTCCAGTACCTCCTGTCCAAGCATGTCTTATTTCTGCAGGATTGAATCTATTAAAATTACTTTGTCTACCAAATGTAGACACGCTATCTTGAATGATAGCAGAAGACAGAGCTTGTTGAGTGCTAGTATATATAGGTCCATCCTCTAGCTCGCCAAGTTCAATAGATTCAAGTTCAGCTCCATATCCCTGACACATTATTTCTAAGATTTTGCCATGTTCTGAAGGCGCTATCTCAACTATCTGACCAAGAAATACTGACTCTAGATTACTTGGGTCTGAGGCATAACCAAGTCTGATTTGAACCTTTACTCCATCTTGAAGAACCATCTTCTCAAATGGATGCTCTTTAGCGGTATCTGCAAAAACACCTTGCATTTCACCAGTACTATTTTGTCTAGGATCTCTATCTCCAAATCTACGTCTTAGAAGAAGACCACCAACATTAGTCATTCTTATAACAGCAAGATCAGAAGCTATTTTGCGAGACCTAGTTATCTTTATTTCTTGAATAGCTGAATAACTGTAAAAGTCATCAAATGCTCTGACGACCTTCCCATCTATCATTTCGCTATCTTGAGCGTCTTCTTCAATAAAATATATTTTAAATGTTGGATATGCTCTTCGAATGCTAAGATCATCTGCCTTAGAGCCAATAGCCATCCCAGCAAACATAGATGCCATCTTGTCTTCTTGGTTGGTTTCATCTACGTTTTCTTTAATATTATGATCTAAAGTTTTAATTACATTAGATATATGCTGTGCTGCGCTAGCTCTATTTACAGCATCAGCATTTCCTCTATATATTAAATCAGAAGCATCAACATCATAGGTGTCAGTAAAATCAAGCATAGAGACAAGAGCAAGACCACCAACACTACCGATATACCCCAATAAGCTATTCTGAGAGCGTCTCTTCATCCTATCGACACTCTCTTTAGCTGCATTAATCATAGCAACACTTGTTGAGTATTCTTCAGCTAATCTTTCTTCTTTCGTGTCTCCTATAACAATATCACCGTTTGGTAACGCGGTTCTATCAGAACCAATAGGAATAGCTACATTATTGTCTTTAGCTACTTTAGAATACGCTTGGTTTGTTATCGCTTGTATCTGAGTTAGTGTTCGTTCTGGAAGAGCTTTGCCATTAGATGCAGCATCTGCTTTGTTATATTGTGGATTGGGACCAAAAGATGTCTTATCATACAGGTCGCCATATATATTTGTCACTAGGTTACGGTTATCTTGTTCAGTATAACTTGTTTGCCAATGTCTACCTTTATTAAGATATTGACTTAAGCCAACAAGACTTTCCATGTATTTAAATCTAGCGTCTTCAGGATTAGTGGCTCCTATACCAGCATAAGTAAATTCTTTCCACTTCTTAACTTGAGAATTGTTATCAATAGAAGGGTCCTCTTTATATGTTATTGGTTCCCAAGCTGTTGCTCCTTCTTGATATATCTTCCAAAAATTATCTATAAAATCAAACTCTCCTTGCATCTGTCTATCGTAATATTTCCTATTTTCTAATATACGAGGAAGATTCTTTGCTAAGTATGATCCACCAAGCCAACGTTCTCTCATGTACAAAGATATAGATTGAACTTCATTCCTAATATGTTCTTTTAAAAACTTCTCCATATTAGCAGGGTCTGTAATATTGGATAAGATAGGGCTTTCATCTGAGTCGTCATAGACATAGAATTCTGGAGGTACGGGAATGTTAGCATGTGGAAGATTAGGAAGAAGCATATCTCCATAGCACTCACCCATAGTCTGAGTAACAGCATCTAATAAATCATCACCAAGAGAACCAAAGTACTTTTCAAAGTTCTTCTCGTCTTCTATATACTTCTTGACCTCTTTAGTGAGGTTGGTCATCTGTGATAGCCATTCTCTATATAGATCATTATGAGTATTGTTGGTTTCTGATCCTCCATTACTCTCGAACTTGCGTCTTTCTGTTAGGTCTTGAACTGCAGACAAAGACACACTTCTACCTACAGTTAAAGAAGAAGCATTGAAGTCTGAAGAAGAGACATTTGAATAGTCTCCCTTTATTACTTTATCAGCTCCCCACTCTGCATATATGTCTCTCCATGTTCTTGAAGATCTAGGCTCTAACTTCCAGTCAAGAGGAGGCATCTGCTTCTCTATATTTCTAGTTATAGTAGCCGCTCTGCTAATAATACTTGAAACCCAAGAAGGAGTCTCCTTGTTTAAAACATACGGTCTATATTGAGATGGATCATAGGTGGCCACTGAAGGGACAGGAACCACACCATATTTGTTTCTAGTAAGATACTTAAATATTTGTTTTATTATTCTTCTTCTATTCTCAACAGATTCAACAAATAGTTTTTCAAAAGTCTCTTCTTGAAAATCCTGAATAATAAACTCAAGTACAAGTTGGTGTTTATCTACAGAGTCCGGAAGAGAAGACTCCTTAATATCTGTAATAATGATATTCTCTATATTAAGCAGAGACAGAATTGTATTAGTGTCTCCATTATTGTAGTTGAGGCCATTTATATATATAGTTCCTGCTTCTTTGATTACACCTCCAAAATTTCTTGCATTATCTCTAGCAAAAATAATTAGTCTCTTCAGAGCATCTGCAGACTCACGACCTTTCTTGCCAGAGAAAGTAAAAACCATTTGTCCAGATTTATTACCAGCGCCAAGAAATTGATAAGTGTATGTATGTTGACTAAGCAATCTCATAGGAGCAATTCTATGACCAAACTGAATTGAGATTGCAGAACAAACAATATTTCTAAGAATGTCAGGATCTCTATTTGAATCTATACCAGAAGAGATTTCTACAGAGTACTCCTTATAGAATACATTTCTTATCTTATTGTCTTCTCCTGAATAATAGATCCAACCTCCTTCTCTATAGAGTTTTTCTATCCAATCAGCTCTAGCCTGCCACGACCTCTTTACTGGGTCGTTTACTTTATGTCCAATAGAAGGATCTTGTTTTGTTTGTTTCTTGTATAATTCTTCTTCTTGTTTAGCGTATTCACTTGATTTAGGAGCGGCAGCATCTTTACGTTGCTCATGAGGTTTTGATTTAGCCTGACGACTTCTCTTGTCGGCTTCTGCCTCTACATTGTCTGATTGTGCAGACCCATCATAGACATGTTGTCTAAGGTAATCTGCTCTGTCTTGGCCTCTAAGATAATGTGATTTTTCTCCCGGGCCAGAAATATCAACCCAATAATCCTTTCTAGATCTATAATCAGCATGGCAGAATGTAGAATTAGGATAGTATCCTGATCCACAATTAGGAAGAGTTCTTAAGAACTTAAAAAGTTCTCTATTTGATACGCCTTGAACCTTAAAGTCCATGGCGTTTCCAGTAGCATGTCTACTTCTTCTCTCTACTGGTTTAGAATAGAATTTCTCTGGGTTTTTAGGAAACCTGGAACCTGAATTAACTAAAATTTTTCTACCTGGAAATCTATTAGCTACTTTTTGCATATGTAGAATTAATCCAGGTTGAATTGCAGGGGCGCCTTCATCCTTCCCAACATTAATTAAATCAGAAAGTCTACTTGAGGCATCACTATGAACAACACCAGGAGAAGCAGTAAGTATAATACTGTCAGACCTGCCAGAGTCATAACTATAAAAATCAATAGGTGTGCCTTCAAGAGCAGATGGCTGTACATTAGAATCATACGTAGCCTCTACCTCTTTCTGTTGGTATGTTTTGGATTCAGGAAGAGGCTTAGTAGCATCATACATAGACTTGACAGAAGGACGAGTAACTGTGCTTGTTAAGGCGCCCTGAATCGTACCAAGTCCTTGTTTTGCTTCTTTAGGAGGGTCTTTTACTTCGAAGACCTTAACAGAAAAGCTCATATAGTCTGATGGCTTCTCAGAGATGATAGGAGTCAAATCAGTAAGATGATCTGCATAATACTTCCAAGAATCAGACTCTGAAGGAAAGTTTACAGGAATATTTCTTGTCTTAGAATCTGCAACTTGAGTAACACTCTTTCTTATTCTTTCTCTTATATCTTGTGCTTTTTGGTCAAGAATATAATCAGACGACTCATATCCTTCAAGACTATCTAAACTAAGTGGCTCTCTTGCCTTTGAGTCTTCAATCTCAGAAGAATATGAAATACCGGGCATCTTCGCGTTGAAGAAGAAGTTATTGCTGAAAGGTTTATGATTGAAATAGTGCATCTGTAAATCTAGTACTACAGCACCTACAGATTCAGATGAGCTTCTAAGTGTACCCGCTTCAAGAATAAACATTGTGGTGTCGAATTCACCAACACCAATTGACTTTCTAACTTTGTTATTGAAGATAAAGACAAGAGGATGTCTTGATAGTTCAGATATAAGTCTACGTAAATCTTCTGTTTGTTCTCTACCAGGATTAAAGACTAAACTTAAATTCAAAATGAAATCTTGTCGACCTTCTGTAGAGATTACAGGTGCTCTAGTTCTAAGTGTCTCACCAACAAAAACATCAGTTTGTGACCGAATTGAGATACTTGCTGTAGGAACGTTATAGAGAAAGACATCATTTATGATGAGAAAATCATCTGAAAAAGTATTAAAAGAAAATTTTGTAGCTAGCTTAGTATCTTTAGAAATAGCTTCTTCTATTTCTTGCTCTAGTAGATCAGGTCTATTTGTTCCGCCTTCAATAGATTCACTGCTAATAGGTTCAGCAAAGTCGTTCTCTAACTGAAGTTCTCTTTCGTCACTAAAACCTGTATTTAACTCAATGTCTGAAGGAATTACATAACCTGGATTATAATCAAATCCAGTTGTTCTTGCTTTATCAAATGAAGGACGACTTCTCTCAATCGTAGATGATATATATCTAAGTGATGTGCGAGGAGAGGTAGAATAGTCTCTTTCTTGATGTAACCTACGTACAGGAAAAGAACCTAACTTACCAAGTATAGATGAAGTGTCTGTCTTCATATACTTTAGGTGCTCTTCACGAGTTGGTTTTTTCTTCTTTGTCATTTACTATAGCCTCTCATGGATCTTACTAGCGAGTAATCTAGGATCTAAGATACTTCTGTCATCTTTAGCGTTAATTCTAACTCCAGAACCATCTGATAGGGCACGAGCACTAGCCATAAAGTCTCTAGATGAAGAATCTAAATCGTTAATACGCATTCTAATATTAGCATGAGATGTTCTGTTTCCGCTACCTATGTCATAGGTTCTAGGAGATCTATTTGGTCCTGGTGGTGGTGGTTGTATTGGACCGCCATTAGGTGGACCATAGTCTTCTGGTGGCATATTACGTCCGCCAGCAGAGCCTTCAGGTTTTCTAAGTACACCTGATGTGCTAGGTGACATAAGCATAATACCTGCAGCAGCTGCAGCTCCAACCATAAGAGGTTTAGAACCTTTCTTAACTGCAGACATAAATCCTTTAGCTCTTACAGCTCCTCGTCTCATTGCTCTTGATGTTTTAGTTGTAAACTCATCACTTGTTCCTTGCATAAGGCTTTGAGCTATATCAACAGAACCAGATCTTCTAGCATGGAATTGTTCAGTAAGCTGTTTTATATTTGCGTCTACATTTCCTTTAGCAAATGAAGCCGAACGCATAACAGCATTAACATCGTCTCTAACAGCATCTAACGAACCGACAGCTGTCTCAGCCCATTGTCTTGGATTATAATCAATCTGTTGAGTAATCCTATTACCAAAAGAATCAGTTATTTCACCTCTTATTGTTCTTGCTTCTCCCATGAGACTTTTTATTACAGCCTCCATATCTCTAATTCCCCGTTCTCCACCTTTATTAACCGAACTAGCAATTGCCTGATAAAGTTCTGATTCTAGTACACCATGCTTGCCACTGATAGCCGCTTCTTCTAAATGCCAGAACATTTCAGCTAAAGGTCTATACTTTTCAGGAGCTGCAGCTGAAACACCAATCTTTAGTTTTTGTAAAGCTAGATTAACTTTACCAGTTGAGGTCTTTGCTGTTGTGTGTTGTTTGTATCCCATCTCAAGGGCTTCTTTTGAAGTCATATCAAGGACAGAACTTTTGCCTAGTCTGCCTTCGATGGAATCTTTCATAGCATAATGATTAAACACATATCTGTTATACTGTTCTTTCATGCCATGATCTATCTGTTTAGCTATTCTATTAGAGTTATCTCTATCGGCTATTGCAGATATAACGAATTGATCTCTGTCAAAGTCACCTTTAAACCCAACCATAGCAGAAACATCTACAGGTCTAGTCTTGCCTTCTATATGAAGCTTCCCATATTCTTTAGGAGCAGCTAGCATCCCATCAGCTAGATCTTTATCTACTTTGTATTTTACGAACTGAAATGACTCAGGTCCTGTAGTGGGGTGTCTCCACATTCCTCCAGTAAGAACCTGTTCTTCCATGGCTGCTTTTCTCTGTTGCTTAAGGAAATCTACTTGTTCGCCTGATTCAGCTCTGTCAATAAGCTCATCAAACATTCCTTCTGCTGCAGATTTAGATATTCTAAAAGTATCTCTATCCTTGGCAAAGTTTCCTCTGATGCCTGTAAGAACTCTAGAGCCAAGTACTTTACTCTTAGCAAATGCTTGCTGCTCTGAGACTCTAGCTAGATTAGTTCTGAGAGTGGCAGCTGCAGCCTCAAGTTCTTCATCTCCTATTTTACCGGCGACATGTTTACTAAGAGAGCCTTGGAAAGACATTATGCTTTTAGCGGCTGGAGACTGTACTCTTTCACCTTTAACGATAGACGGAGCCATTATATCAGGAGATGTCTCAAGACCTGGGACATATAAAGAAGAGGATCCTCCTAGTTCTTTCATCCTCCGACCAAGACTAACTTCTCTACCTTCAGGAACAAACAGTTCTTCAGGATCTATATCTGTTAAATTTTCTAAACCTCTACGTTTAAACTTATCAAAGAAGCCTTGTTCTCCAATAACAGAGGCAAACATTCTGTCTGATTCTGTAATATCACCTTTACCAAGAAGTCTATTTCTTAGTTCAGCAGCAAAGCTTTCTCCTGTTTCGCCTTTCATCGCCAAGGCTCTAAAACCTGTAGTTTCAAATGATCCTATTCTTCCAGCTCCACCTTCAGCTGCTCTATCGCCAAGCTTCATTTTGCCAAGACCGACTACACCAGGTGCTCTCTCAACTAATCTAGAAAAGCCTCTAAAGTTTGTCTGTTTCTCAAGCTTAGCTGCTACATCAAGATCAGTAAGACCAAATGTTAACTGTGTTTCAAATCCAGAGAAGCCCCACTTTCTTGTTAAGCCAACCAAGTTCTTCTGTATTTGAAAATCAGCATCTGCTGCACTTGAAGCCATAAGACTTTTTACATTGAGAGCTTTTATAGGGTCAGCTAAGAATTCTTGCGCCGCAGGAGAAGCAATTGTTCCTCTATCTATCTTTCTACCAAGAAACATACTTGCTGCTTCTATCTGCTGGTTTAGAAGTGCCATTTTGTTTCTGCCAACAAGCTTACCGGAGAACACAGCTTCTATTTCCTGACCAGCTATTTTTCTGAGGTCTCCTACCCCAGCTGCTTTAATAGTCTTTCTCATCTTCTCTTCAGAAGCAGCAGAAGCCATAAATTTGTTCTCTTCTGAGAAGAACTTCCAATATTCATCTTCTGACAATCTTCTACGTTCTCTTATAAAAACATTAGCCTCATTAGGCCCAGTAATCTCAGCACCAACAACATTTTCAATAGCATCTCCTCTACTAGTTATTATTTCTTTACCTGTGCCTTTCTCTATTCCAACAAACTGATTTTCGCCTAAGAATACAGGAGAAACTCCAGAACCTGGAGGTACATCTTTAAGTTGTTCTGAGATTTGTTTGTTAACTCTAAAACCTTCATCAAGAGCAATCTTCTTCTGAATTACTCTTTCATGTTCCATCTGTCCGGTAACAGATTTAGATATAACTCCTTCTTCTGCTGAAAGAAGTTCATTAAGAGCTCCTGACTTATAGCCAATACCATATTCTTTCTTTGCAGCAGGCTTTGCATAAAATGTAAGTAATTGAGGAGAGGAGTAAGCTTCTGCAGATAGGGGATTAACTCCTTTACCATATATTAGAGGGTCATATAGTTCTCCCTTCATCTTTCTATCTAAACGAGAGTATGCTTGTCCGAATGCACCTTTAAAAGCTTTAGCTCTTCTTTTAGCTTCTCCTGTAACACCCCATTCTCCTCTAATGAATTGAGTAGGTTTCTGCTCTGCACTCATAAAAGCCCCAAGAGGACCATAGAGACCAGTTGCTAGATTTTGAGTAGCTAATGTTCCCTTTGCTGCAGCAGAGGGACTTGTGTATCCATAGAAGCCATGTCCTAAAAGATTAATTACTTCTTCCTCTGTAATCTTGCCTGATGCAATTGCCTCTTGTGCAAGTATACGTGTTCTAGCTTTAGATCCAGAAGGAGCAACAGGCTCAGGAAGAGTCCATACTGCTGCTGCTCTAGCATCTGAATCTCTAGAGTTCATTTGATCTATCAGTGTTTGATGTGCTTGAAGTAAATTTTGCTTAACTTCTCTATGAGATTGTGCGCCAGACAAAGCATCTATAAGTGTCTGTTCAGCAAGTTGAGAATAAGTCATCTTATGGCCAGTAGCAGTATAGGCCCCTCTAGTTGCGTATCTAGCAGTATATCCTTTGCCTCCATAAGTATATTTTGTATCAGCAAGTGGAATATTAAATGACTCTCCTGCAATTTCTGCTGTAGCCATAGGAGTAGTTACAACCTCATTGTCAATAATATCACTTATGTTCTTAACTCTAATATCTATTTTTCTGCCAGCTGCTGACTCAAGGTTGCTTTTAAGTCTTGTATATCTGGATTGGGCATCTTCACTAAGATCAGCAAATTTCTCATATTGAAAGCCAAAACCAAATCCTCCCTCAGAAACTCCTGCACGTCTAACTATAGATTCTGAAGGAACACTTCCAATTCCTTTCATTCCTCTTTCTATCTCTCCTATGTCTCCGCCTAATGCTCCAGCTTTCTCAACTGCTGCTTCATATGCTTCTAGAGGAGATCCCTGTTTTCTAACTACAGACAAAGCTGACAATGCTTCTTCATGGGTTGCTGTTTTGCCTGCCATGATAGATCTGTATGTAAGTTGTTCTATGTCTCGTATTGTGCTCTTAGGTAGATCCTGAACTAGTGAAGACAATTCACTACTAACAGAACCTACTGCTGAAGGCATATTTCTAACTGTAACAAAGCCAGGAGCATCAGCAATTCTAGACCCCACTGAAGAGGCCACATCTAGATTAGATTTAAGAACATCAGCAAATGCTGATTTGTTTTTACTAAAAGCATATGCGGCACCGCCAATAAGACTTCCGCCAGCAGCTAAACCCCATAGAGGTGATCGTTCATCTTGTCCAAACATATTAAGCTCCTAGATGTCTGTAGGCTTTCTCAATAAGGTCTCTGCGGCTATCCTTAACCTGGATATCATATTTATTGTCATCTCCATGGGTATCTAACTGAGAAACATATATTTCTGCTTGATGGTCATTAAACATTCTTGTAAGAGTTCTAGAATTCTCAGCAACCTTCCAAGAATCTTCATATTCAGCTCTTTCAGTCATACCTTGAAGGAGAGATGGTTCTATATATGGCTTACGTGCAAGGGCTCTTCTTCTCTGTCCCCAGAGATCAAAGTCATGGTGGTCAAGGCCTGCTTGCTCAACCATGAGCATTTTAACATCTTCAAGGTCCACTGATGGATGCCAACCTAGCCAGTCTGCTCCAGGGAGAGAGTGAGTCTCAAAGTATTCTTCTGCTTTACGTTCTCTAATCCACTCATCAAATTCTATTCGACCGCCAGTCTCTTTAAGCCATTGTTCTTCTGCACCTTCAGGATAAGAAAAACCTTCAGAGGCTCTCATTCTAGCAGTCATGTTTATTATCTTATCGTCCTCTTCTGTCTCTATCTTTGCATTCCTCTTTGAATAGGCTGCTCTTTCTTCTTGTCTCATCCATTGAGAAAGATAAATTCTTCTCTCGTTCTCAGGTATGAGTTGAAGGATTTGTGCTCTCTCTTCTTCTGTTCTTGCGTCAACAAATTCGCCAAAGAAATCTCTCTCTCGACGAGGAAGAGCCCTCATAATATTTACAGGACTCTTAAAGACATCTACACCAAATACAGTAGAGGATTTAGCTTTGCTATATTCAGCAGCAGCTGTATCATCACCTATTTGTCGAGCTTTCTTCTCAAGACGAGACATTTTAACCCACTTCAGCATATCGAAGTATTCTTGAATATCTCGTCTTTCTTCTACGTTTTCAGGGACATCAACTATACCTGCTTTGTATTTAGCCATGTTATAAGCAGGCTTTAGAAAATTCTCTACAGGCCTATCCCAGAATGAGGCTCCAGTTCCTATAGCTTCTGTAGCAACATATTCTTCAACTGGAGATCTCTTACGAATAAGTTTTGATGCTGGAGATACAGGAGTTAGATATTCAAGCGGAGTCTCTATTCCATGAGTGACATATTCACCTAATCTACCTGCAAGACGTTCTGCCGTTGAAAATTGTAATTGTTTGAACTCATCTTCTAGTGGCCTCGCTTCAGAAATACCTTCCTCTGCCATTAAAGAACTAATAGGCTGTCCCTCAACCATAGGAACTACCTTCATTCTAGGACCTCTAGTTATAGAGCTGTATCTTCTAGGTTCTAGTTTAGGTGTATGGACAGATACCTTGCTGCCTTCAAGAGACTGCTGAACAAAGTTTAAGGCTTCCTTTGTATTCTTAACTGCACCAATACCTTGAATCTCAAGAATCATATCTCCCATCTCTTTAGTCTTAATATGTCTAGGACTTAAGACTTCAGAGACAGTTACATCCATCTCTTCTAGTTGGTCGCCACCAAATATATAGGGAGAAAACTCTCTTCTCTCCTTCTTGGCTCTTACTTGTTCCTCTGTCTCCTGAATCATCTGAGCTTCTTCAGGAGAGAATTGATCTAATCTAGACTTGGCATATCTAATTGTGCTTTTATATTCATTAGACCACATAGCTACATCGCCAAGGATCTTAACTCTATGTGCTAATGGATATTCTTCAGGAGATAGACCTTCAACTTCTGGATGTAGGGTGGCATAGCCTTCACCAGGAAGTCTTATCTCTGCTTCAGGTATCTTCTTGAAGGGGTTACCATGCTTTAGATCTAGAAAGTAGTCATCTGGCATCCAAGAAGGAAGAGCATTCTTTAGAGGATTATATGTCTCTAGATAGCTAGGAGTTCTAGGAATAAAACGTCTAACTGCTTCTGTAGTGCCTAACCCACCGCCAAGATTAAGATGTTTCCATAACCAGTATTCAGAACCTGTCTCTTCTCCCATTCCTTCTAGGGTTCTTTTGTTCTGAAAAAATTCTTCTCTACCAATAGCTCTCTTAGTAAGGGCTCCCTCAAGGAAACCTACAAGACCTACAGCTTCACGTCTCCTATAGTTAAGTTGGTTTAATAGTTGGCTGCCTTCTTCTGGAGCAACAGGTGCACCGGGACCTAAACCACCAAGACCATATGCAGGTTCTGTCTCTCCTCTAGGGTCAGTAATATCTACATATTCACCACCACCAAGATTCCATTCTTCTGGACGTACTTTCTTACGAGGCTTGAAGAGCTTACCAAATGTAGCTGCAACTAGAGGCCCTATGAACGGAATATCTTCTCCATATGTGCCTGTAAGAGGAGCAGGTCTATCATACTGATGTTTTTTCTCATAGTGGTATTTCCACTCATCCGAGCCGAAAAGAGCTTTAAGAGGATTTATCATGGGGTCGTATTCCCATTTCTCCTCTTCTGAACCATACAGTCCTTTCTGATACGCTCTAGTTCTTAATCTATGTAGAAAGTGCGGACGATAGTATTCTATACGTCCACCTTCGTAACCAGTTGATCTACCAAACTCCCACCATCTGCCTTTACGTACAGCTACATCTTTCTCACCTGAATAAACAGCACTAAGCTCTTCAGGAGTTTCTGTGGTTCCTATAAAAGGAACACCAGGTATAGCTGCCAATGGATTGCCAGCAAGGAGAGAAAGACCAGATGTAATTCCTTGCCATGCAGCAAGGCCAGCAACAAAGCCAAGTCCTGCTGCACTCTTAATCTTAGTAAGATGTTTTAGAATAGGAGTTTTAGCTATTTTCTTACCAAGAGAAGACTCCCACAAATTAGATACTAAGTTGCCCTCTCTCTCTCTGAATCGTTCAAGAACTTTAAAGAACGGTTCTTTAGTAGCCAACTTCTCTTTACTTGCGCGACCAAGAAAGGAAAAATAGTCAGCGAATCCAACACCTAAAGCACCAATACCACCAAATGCTAATGCAGCTTGAGGAGTTACAAGACCAGAAGTTACTTCCTCTTGTTCTTGAAGAGACTCTGTGATCCCAACGGTACTAGACAATTCTGATCTAGCAAGATTTATATCTGCAGTAGTAGATGCTGCACCATAGAATATGCCTTCACTAAATCTAGGAGATATGGAAGTAAACAGACCAAGAGCTGCACCGGCAATCAATCCTCCTTTAGAGAATTTCATACCAGGTCTTCTAGCTATAAAAGCACCAGCTGCAGCCCCACCAGCTACAGACAGTGGAGCAGCCCATATAGACCCTTCAGAACGAAGATAGTCTACATAATCTAAACCCTTCCAAGCAGCACCAGCTACAGCACCTTTGGCAGTAAGCCTTCCAAGTATCTGTAAGTTGGTGCCAGGACGAACGGCCATACTACGCAGGCCAGGTATTTTCTCTAGAACATCACCAAGAACAGGAACTTCTAATGGTTTTGTAAGTAGATTGTTTAGTCTACCGGCAGTAGATGCTGCCTTAGCTCTAAGGATATTTCCTGCTATTTCTGCTTTAGCTACATTGCGAGCCATCCTCTCAGAGAGTTCAAGATTAAGCCCCATGAGATTGGCTTTGTTTCTAATCTTAGCCCCAAGTATTATACGTTCTCTACGCAGATGAGGCTCAAGAGTCTTTACCCATTCATTATAAGGAAGAGTACTCTTAGCAGCTTTCCACTTGGCTCTGAGCAAAGATTCATTTAAAGAATCATACTGAGTAAGATTTAATCCTTGAACACGAGCATAGTAGTCAGAGATAGCAGAACCCTTGAGAGTACCAGCCTCCATCTGGGCTGCCATACCAACAAGTCTTCCAGCCTCGTCTCTGACTTCACCAAATACAGATCCAGTTCTAGTAACATCTAGTGCCTTTATGCCCTGGCCAAAAGTAGTCTTAAGGTAATCTGAATATACTCCAGCACCCTTAAGCTCAGCTTCAGCAAGACCAAGCTTGGACCAGCTCTCAAGAGGAGAGAGGAACTCAGATGTCCTAAATGTTCTTAGTATTGCGCCGGGAAAAGCAGTTTCTACACTTCTAATTCCAGAGAGATACTTATCCCACATCCGACCTTTGCCAACAGGAATAAATCCAGTAGCGGCAAGACCTCCAGCGCCAAATGCAAGAGCTGTTAAAGAACCAGAATTATCTTGGAACCCTTCACCAGGTAAACCTGGTTGTTCCCCTTCTGCAAGAATTTTTTTGACCAAGTCAAGTACCCTCCTAAGACTGTCTCATCCTTCTCATCTTCTCTTGTTCTAGTCTAGATTTATATTCTGGGCTGTCATACAGGGATTGTCCTGAAGAACCACCATGTTCAAATTGATTGTATTCCTTAATGTCCTTATTGATCATTTGTCCAACATCAAGATCTTTTTGTTTACTATCTTCAGGTCTTTGAATAACAAGACCCTCTTCAGATATTATACCTTCATCTTGTAAAACTTTCTCTGCTTGAACAAATACTTCAATAAGTTGCTGATAGTTAAGACTATCTAGCTCATGATACTTATACCCAGAAAACACTTTGCAGATACACCTCTTCATTGTACAGATGACATTATTAACTCTAGATCTATATGAGTTAAGAAGAGTCTCTGTATAGTCTAATGAAGATTCATCTACACCAGAGAAGAGTAGGACTAATTTAGCAACCGTCTCAGGGACACCTGCTGGAAGCATGTCGCTATCATTTGCCAGAAATTTATCCTGACATACAGATTTAAATATATAGTTGTAGATATGAGAAGAAAGTTGAGAGTCTTCTTTGCTAATAGATATAAGCTCAGAATACTGTAGAGCTTTTCTATAAGAAGGCAGACGAAAAACTATCTCTGTACCATCAGGAAACGGAACAGCATATAAGGCATCATCTGCCTTTCTTATTGCATCTAATGCATGATGGAGAGAAGTCATTAGAGCTTCAATGTGATATTGGCCACTTGTACAGGATCTAAGAACATACTCTGAATTCTGATCTGTTCTGCAAGCATACTCAATGCACCTGCAGGCATAGATGCCTTAACCATAGGATTCATTTCTGGCCAAAGAACACAACGTTCTGTAATATGATCTTCCTGTTGAACAGGATTCATGTTGTTGAAACTATCACTCGATTGAAGTTGTGCCCATTCTTGTCTCTTAATATACCGATAGATAAAGACTTTATCTTGTATATTTAGAATGAAGATATCCCCATGCATCTGTTTCCACTGCCTAAGAGCATTGTATCCAGGTGCTTTAGGGTTTACCTTCTGCAGCATCTTGGCAGTCCATTTCATCCTCTCTTCAGGATCTTCAGGGACTGTATCTCCAGGCTCTTCCCCCTCTAAAGATGGGTCTTCTTCAGGTCTATGAGAAGAGGTCTCTACTGTAGAATCATTTTCCATAGAAGCTTTATCTTTCATTTCTACTGTAGGATCAAACTTTGTTGTTATTGATCCATATATTTCTTCATTTAACTGCTTTGTTTTTTGGTCAAAACCTGCCTTTGCTGCCTTCTCTGCTTCTGCAAGCATCTGAGCTTCTTCATTTGATAGTTTTTTGCCTTTAGTCATCTATTCCTCCAATAGGTTATGATTTAGATTACATGTAATAATCTAAAACATGCAAGACTTAAATTATAGATATAGAAAATTCTTAAACTAGATTTCTAGCAATGAAGCTGTACTGTTCATACACAGGCTGGCCAGAAATTTCTATTGTTTGAGACTGACCAGTAAAATTGACATCAAGTATCTTCTTGACGGTGTGATTTGCTGAATGTATGGATTGATCTCCATAAGAGATAATAATATCAATTTCTGGATATTGATCTAAACGCCGATGCATCAAAACATCTTCATCTGCAAGACTAGTTGTGTCATCAATATTGTTGCTAAAAAATTTATCTCTAACTACAGGATTGCTACTATCTGATCCGAACCAAACTGCATCTTCAAAAGTTTCTGCCCAGTCTTCAAACTTATCATCGGGAAGACTTGAAAGCCCTCTCCAGAATTTGTTGTATCTTCTCTGTAATTTAGGATCTCCGCCACGAGCTTCCCACTCAAACATCTGTTCCACATTAGCCTTCATAGTGCGTTTTCTTCTAGCTGCATCAGCTGCTTCTGTAAGACTATTAGTGGAACTCTTATAACCTCTCTGAAATTCACCATTCTCCATTGAGTATTTAGGAGAACTAGAGAATTCTTGTTTAGCCAAGTCAGAATAGTCAAGATTCTTTGTATTGACCTGATTGTTTAAGAGCCTCTGAATAGGATACATAAGGTATCCTGTTTCTTTAAAAGCAATGGTCAAGTTGCCCTGCACAAGAACATGTCCGTTAGTCACAAACTTGTAATACTGACTAGCATATCCATAAACAGGTGTTTTTGTCTGTTGGATATTAAAGGAAATACCTACAGCACTATCAATAACAACATCACCTAACATAATGTTAATCTGAGACCCAGAAAACCAATCATATTCGTAAACTCTCTCTCCAGAGAATTTGCTACCAACAAGATTGTTATATTCGTCTCTAATAGCCATTATAAGAAAGGATTCCTTCTAGTCAGATGACTATTTAACTGTTGCTTCTCATATAACAATATAGAAGCTGTTTTGGTCCATTCTTTACTTACACCTTTCCCGTCAATTTCTCTTGCATTTACTACCCTCATAGGGTCTAAGTCTCTAGCAACATATTGCACTGTGTTCTCAGTAAAGATGTCTTCAATTGAAAAAGTAGATCCTTCCTGCACAAATTCAACCCCCCACAGCCCCATATGAGATATAGCACCATATTCATTAGCAAATATGATACTCATATCTAGAGGAGGTATTTGATCAGGTAAATTTGTAGAATATCTGTATCTATCATGATCACTAGTTCCTGTACTGTATACTCCCATGTTCATGCTTAGTACCTCATGAAGAACATGTTTGTGAAACACAGTAAAGATCATAGAGCCACCAATAGTACGCGGACCACGAACATATGCTCTAGGGTATACAGAACCTAATGTACGTACAGGAGTTTTTTCTCTAAATATAGAATAGCTGATAGTCTGAAGCTCAGCTAAAACTTTAGATGTAGGTATATTGTGAAATTTATCAATCTCTTCATCAATTTCTTCTAGCTTTTTATATGCAGATTGTCTTCTGCCTTCTAGTCTTGAAGTATCTATAACGCTAAATGAGTTAATGTCATCAGTTATTTCATTTATCTCTCTTATGGCGTCTCTCTTCTCTTCAGCCAGTCTCTTCTCTAAGAAGTGATTTCTTGGATAATGGACAACAACCTTAACATCAGCCCCAGAGAAACTACCATATCCCATATAATCAGAAACTACAGAATTAGTACTTTCTGCAGGATGTAAAGCTCTGCCTACATTCTCTATATTGTTAGGATAGCTAATTTTCTTATCAACACTTGTTGTTCGATAAGAGGCTAATGTTTTTTGTGTGCCGCCATTAGACATTATGACTCCTAAGGGGAGAGAAGGGCTAGGAGCCTATTCCCCTAGCCCTTTAGGATAGACATGACATTAACTATATAGCGCTTTCCATGTCTTCATGGACGCCCTGAGAGACCCAGGGGACCATTCCATGGGCTACATATGTGTAGCTGTGCTCAGACACGATATCATCAATACTGACACCATGACCTGAGTTCATAAGCTCAACACCAAGAATCTTCATGATGGCAAGTGCACCATATTCATTGGCTGCAGTCAATACAACATCAAAGGGTGGAAGTTGATCAGGATACCAAGGCAATGCTCTCTTCTGATCTGATGCAGCAGAAGTAACATCTGACTCTTGTCCACCAGCAGGCGCACCAGGCACGTTAGGACTGCTTTCTCCAACAGGAGTAACAGTTGTATCAGCGACTGGGATTTCGTCATTCATGTTATATTCTGGTCTGAGATCATCAACATCAGACAAGAAATACAATTGCCTTGTTTCGTCATTGGGGTTAGCAAGCTCATACATCAATGGCTCTGCATCAAACTGGATAAAGACCAGTGATCCAGCAATAGCTCTTTTGCCTCTAGCAAAAGCTCTAGGATCGGCAGTACCCATTGTATAAATAGGAGCTTTTTCACGAGACACCTGATAGCTAATACCTTGCAAAGTACCAATTGCCTTTGCGCCGATAGTAGCTTTGATGTCTACACCACTGAAGCTATTGTAGCCTCTAGTAAATGAACTAATTTGTGCCATTGTCTACCCTACCTCCATTGTTAGCCTGACTTAGAAAGAGAAACAGTCAGGTCGATGACTCTCAGTTCGAAAGACGGAATTAGCGTTAGATTGATTTCTGCTCTTCCAGCGACCTCCATAGAAGGTGTTTGGATGATATCGAAAGGTTTATAGTCCTGTAGATATCCAGCCGACTTGGCAGAAAGCAAAATCTTATCAATTTCATTCCTCATAGAGGCTCTGGAACCATCGTTCATGCCTTCGCCAAGGAATGAATCAACTGCTACCCTAATCCCGTCAACGACAGACTTAACAATTCTAACTGTTGAGAGTCTCTTCCAGTCAGAGTTTGGCATCGTAGCTGTAGGTGCATCAGCCACAACAAGACCCTGAGGCTTGTTTCTCATGACGACATATCCTGCACCAGCAAGTGCATCAAGAGAACCTAAGCTCATCTTATAAATGAGAGATATTGAAGAGCTAACACGTTTGTTGGTAGGAGCGCTAGATGGAACCATGCCAACATAAAAGCCAGCATATGACGCTGCGAATGAAGCCCTATAGCCAGCATTATACCAATTGTTTCTCAGAAATGGTGTATCTACAACGATGGAGAAATACTTTCCAAGATCTACAGGGATGTCGTTTTGATCTACCTGTTCAGTTCCATCCATGAACTCAGAATCAGTTAGAATAAAACCACCACCAAACTCACCAGATCTATGGTCACTTTTACCAACGGTAAATTTATTTCCTAATAGACCAGAGCCATTATCTCCACTAGATGCGACATAGTATTCACCTGTTGATGTATTCAATGTCCAAGTAGGAGCTTTACCCAACCAACGAGCTTTGTCTCTAAGAGAGTTACTTGCTGGCGGAAGAGCGCCAATGACACCAGTTGCATCAACAATGTCAGTGCTATAGTCATAAAGAAACCGACCAAGCTGATATGCGAAGTTAACTTCATGGAAGTCATCTTCTGTTATTGTAGTGCCATCAATTTTAGTTGTTGAACTACCAGAGCCAGGAACATTTGCAGGAGTAATGTCTGCAGCCGCAAATGCACCGCCGCTAAACCACCACCAGAAGTAATATTCGCCTTCATACTCTTCAACATAGACCTTACCAAGAGAGTCTACGTCTGTACCAGGTTGATATGCTCCAGCAGTCGGAAATGACTGTCCACCAGGAACAACAGGTGTAACCGAACCCTTATAATGTCCTTGATCGACTACATTATAGTCGTCCATATAGACATCCATAGGAACGATAACATCAAATTCTTCCTGAAGCAGATTCTTATAGGCAACATACAGTTCCTGGTACATTTCCATTCTTGAGAGACCAAGACCATCTGTGCCTGCAGTATAAGATGTTCCTGAATATGCAGAAGCATCAATAGAACTCAAGTTCACATAACTTGATGCACTACCTATATCAGGGCCACCACCAGTAGCTTTATAGCCAGAAACAGTAACTTCAAACAAATCAATTGGATTTGTAGAGTCATTGTCAAAGACAATAAGATCATCACTGTTTCTCTTTACGACAAGACGGTCATTCGAATTGTCATAATAGAGAGCATAATTGTCACCAGCAGAAGCATCTTGCTCAATAGTAGTTACAGTGTAACCTGTAGAGCCTGTCGAGTCTCCAATGCCAGATACAATAGCTGATGTGGAACCAATCCTATAAAGAAGGATTTCTTCAGCTCCGGTTTTCTTTGCTTCCCACATACCTCTAATCAAGGTTCCATCTGAACCAAATTCTGATCTAGCTTGAGTTGTAGTAGAAACAAAGTATGCAGTATCGCCAACACCAGACCCAGCAGTGCCGACAACAAGAACACGTGGAGCACGTGTTGTCTGCTCAGGAACCAAGTTCCCATCAGGCTTTGTAACTGTTACGCGGGGGAGATTCTGTAACGTCATAATCGAACCCTCCTGTATTTATTGTCTTGATACACCTATATTAAACACTACAGACTTAAGCTCTTGCGTACTAATATGGAATGTATCGTCTGTCCTTACCATGTATGATATAGGATATTTTGTTATTTCTAATTCTCCTAGATTTATAGACTCTTTATCTCCACAACCCTCCTCTATCACTCGAAACCCATGTAATCTATAATACCATGTAAAAGCATCCATTAGACGCTCAAACCAAAGAAGTCTATGTCTTGCTACTTTGGCTGTACGAGCATAGACATTGAATGTTATCCAGTTGTCGTAAAACCGACCCATAGTAACAAGCTTCTCTCCAGGATGCTCTGGATGTTCAATTATAGATCTCTGGTGTCCAGTAACCTCTTTAATCCTACCAGTACCAGCAGGACCTTGGTCGAATCTTCCAGGTACTCTAGACCTTAAGATGAAAGTAATTGCTTCTGTGTCAATTTCACTCTCACTTGGAGGATCTTCCTCTAAGAAAAGTATCCTCTTAGACTTAAGTACGCCTTCAGAATCTTGTCTTGAAATAATGGCATTATGAACCAAATCAAAAAAATCATTCAGTTCTGAACCATTAGAAAATTGCTTTTGGGCTTGTATTGTCTCAAGGTATACACGTAGGATCCTATTGCATTCTGTCTCAGAATAACGCACCTTAACTTCTGGATCCTCTATATCAGGAACACTAGTTATATTGTCTATTCTTGACACCATACCAAGTACTCCACTTGCGTTCCTCTATAGCTCTAATTGCCCAAAATTCTATTCGTCCATTATCTGCTCTGAATGGATCAGCACTCAAAATCTTAAAATACTTGTCTCTAGTTACAGGCACTGAAGGATTCCCATTCTGATCTAAATCAACTGTTATGATATAGTCACTACTGGATATGATTGTATCATATGCAAGATAGAACATATCTCCTTCGAATTCCTTAACCTTTCCTTCTCTCTTACGAAAAGACTCATCATTTCTATAATACACTATTTTTACTTCATCCCAAAAGTACCCCATGCCGACACAGTATCTGCAATAGTAGTCTCTATCTGGCTCATCTGTATTTCTGTTTCTACAAGGACAACGTATTAAGTCTCCATTATTGTCTTTACGCATTCTTCTTAAGAGACCTTGTCTGCCTTTAGCAATTTCATCTTTTGCTCCATAAAGCAAACGACTGATCTCTCTTCTCAAATCAAGTTCGAGATTAGAAGAATTAGTCGGATATATATCCATATAAGGGTTTTTCGACATTAGTCTCTATTTCTCCAAGTTGTCTTGTTTCTAAACGTCCTATATCTCTTTCTAGAGCTACTATTATAGTTCGAAACTTTTGTATTTGCTGCGGAGCGATAACTACCAAGACCACTTGTTGGTTCCCATTGTCTTGCAACAGTGATAGCATCAGAGGCATCAGCTCCTTTAACAGTGTACTCTGGAGACAGAGAAGTATTTGGAGCGACTGCGCCTCCAGACTCAATCACAACTCTCCAGTAATTTATACAGTCTTGCAAATCACTCATTGTCTCTTTAAGAGCGTTTCCTGTACCTGTTCTGGACACAGAAAGGTCACCTAATGTTTTTGACATTCTATCTCCTGATACCACATCAGCAGAAAGACCTTTAAGCAACTTTAACTCAGCAAGACATGTAGTGAACTCACGTTTTGCTTGCATATAAAATGAAGAATTGCTTATTGTAGTAGCAAACTTGATTGCATCTGTATATATACTAGCTTCTAATATAGCTAGCATGATTGTTTCATCTTGTATTCCAGAGATGAAGTTACCAAGATCAAATCTTATTCTTCTTAAGCTAGAATATAGAGGTGTATATGTTGTAGAGAAATAGGTCACATAATCAGACCCGAGCATATTGCCATCTGTATCCGCTATAGTCTTGTCAAGGGTAACAACAACAATAGAATTTTGTACAAGCTGACCTGGATCTAGTGTAATTGTGAGAACGTTGTCCAACAATGTAGTCTCAAAATCAAGATCGGTAACAGGGACTAAATTTACATCTCCATTAGCAGCTTCCATTCTGACCTCTACAGCATCTACAAGTGTTGCTGCATCTACTATAGAGGTGCTTGTAAATGTTACTGTAATTACTTCTCCTTGGTATGGGTCCTCAGATATAGAGACGCCATACTTTGCTCCTTCAGGATTTACTTCAGAGACTGAGAAGGCAGAAGTAGAAGCAGAAGACAACTCTTCTATTCCACTAGTGCTTGAAGAAGATGGAGGAGCAAGAAGTTCTCCTGAGCCGGTAGTGAATGTCCACTTATATGTGTTCGAGAGAGAGATAAACGGCACACAATGAACAGTCCACTTATCGCCTGATGCCAAAGTACCATCAGGATCAAATGAGACTAACAATCCATTATCTAGCTCTCTCTCGCCAGTAGTAGTGATGCCTTGATAAACGGTAAGAGGATCTGAATTATCCCACCACTGGTAAGTAGCATTGCCTACTGTACCAGAAGCAACTATCTCTACAGTATAGGTTCTGCTTGTTGAGCCAGTATACCCGCCGCTGAAAGAGATATTACCAGTCCCTGTTACAGATATAGCTACAGGGTCAAATACAGTCCTAGTTTTGACACCACTATCAAACTGATTTGTAGGATCTTCATCACCAGCAACTAAAACAGTATATTGAACATTAGGAGATAAAGGTTGAGATGGAGTAAAAAGAGCAACTGTTCTCCATAGTGTACCATCACCAGTTGTGTCTGTTTCGCTATCTTCTACTGGAGAGCCATATGCATTTACTCTTGAAAATGAGATAGTACCTTTAACAAACCCTCCATAATAAGGAGAGCTAAGCATATCTTCATCTTCTGAGCCTGCTGTATCAGGAAAATTCCACCCTTCACCAATTGTAGTGCTTCTGTCTGGAGCAGCAAGCACAAAAGTACCTGTATTGATAGAAGAGTGGTCCATCTCCTGATCGAATGTAACTGTTACTTGATCACCAATAGGAATTCCAGACGAACCTGGAGCAGGATATACGTCTAAAATATGAGGAGTGGTAGCCATTATTCTTCCTCTATGATTTCAAGAGAATCAGCTATCTTATCTAGTTCTGACAGAGAATCTTGTTTGAAGTCAGGGATGTCAGAACCATCATTACCAAGCATTTTTGCAAAATCTTTCGAACTCCTATAGGCTTTCTGCCTATTGGCTTCTGTTCTAAGCTTCATAATGAAATCCATTCCAACTTTAAATTCGCCTTCTTCTACGAATACTTCTCTATTGTTGGCACTCATCAATCACCTCTTCTATCCTACTGACAACACCATGTCTGTTCTTAGTGCTTGATTCAACCTGAAGAAGAGCATGCAAAAACACGAGACTATCGTCAGACCTAGGTAAGGATTTAATCATCTTCCTAACAGTATTTCCATTCTTGCTAAGAAAGATACTAGCATCCTTCAAATCCTGTTCTTCTACTATTATTTGTTTTTCTTCAGATTCTTCTGATTCTTCTGACACAGTAACAGATTCAATTCCTAAAAAGTCTTGTTCTGATTCCTCCTTATCTATATCGTTTACATCTACAGCATGGTCGCCAGATATAAAGATAGCATCATTAGTTTTCTTTAGCTTATTCCCTTCACTATCAAACAATTTAACTTCCATCTGATTTGCAGCTTGGTTAATTGTTTTAACTTGTTCTTCCTCTAATGAGTCTAAATTTATCAGAGGGCTCTCAGGATTCTCTTTTGTGAGATTGATGATATCTCCAAGAAACCAGAAGGGATTTTGAGGACAGAGTTTAATTTTAACCAATCTCATGGCTAAATTCCTTATTGAAGAAAAACAAAAAAGGGAGAAGGAACCACCGCTCCTCCTCCCTTTAGTTTACCACATCAATGCGGTTCTCTAATTAGAGACCACTAATAGATGTTGTTTGGTCCAGTTCGTCAAGAGATCCAGCAGCAGAAATAGTAGCTGTTACTGGCAGAGCAATCTCATTAGCCTTAACTGGGACATGTTTCAGAACACCAACTGCCAAACCATCTTCATAGATAGCAAAAGCATAACGCTCTTTCAGTTTAACCTTCATGATGTCTGTTGACATATCTTCCCATTGGTCAATGCTGACATCCTCATCAACAACTAGAGCACCAAGGTTGCTAGAGTCGAAGATCATGATGTCACAACTATTGTTGTGGACATTGAACGGAGCAAATGGGCTAACCAATACTTTCAGCGGATGCGGGAAGTAATTAGGGATAACAGGTGCACTGTTGAGATTTTGATCGATCTCATCCACACCAGTAGGTGTAGCAGAAGCATTGTTATCCGGAGGTGTATACTGGCCGTAACCACCATGGATACCCATTTTGTTCTGTGAGGCGTTAGCCCAAGGCAAACCAGATTTAGGCATATTGTGCGGCTGGAACCAACTACCATTACCTGTATTCTTGACAATAGTCTGAAGCAGAGGATCAGCCATCCACATAGACCATGTCAGAGGATGCATCAGGATGGTATCAGGAGTGTAACCCTGCATCATGATGTGGGCATATGCCTTTAGAAGGTCTTCCATTCTACAAGAGCCATTACCAGCACCTGTAATTGACCGACCTGTGCATGTGCCATAGACAGATGTTGTCGGATTCTTATTATCGAAGAGAGATACGCCCATACCAGTGATATAGTCCATACCTTTCTTCTCTTTGTGTCGATCAAGAGCACGTCGAGCAGCACGGATGTGCATGTTCATCACATCGTACTGAGAATACTTCTGCATCTCTTCAGTAATCTTAAACGCAACACCAGTTTTCCCAACATTGATTGTGATGCTACCAGGAGCAACATTTAACTGTTGTTCTGGATATGCCTGACCTTCAGCAAGGTCAAATGCAACCAAAGCACCTACTGCTGGGAATGTAATTCTAGCAGCTGGAGTGTAAGCGATCCTGTCTAGCAAGCTAGGAACAATGAGCATAGGCTCAACAGGCTCACGAACAATCTCCTCAACTACCTTAGGCATCCAGTACTGAGCATTCGGAGTGGCCATAATATCTTTGAATTCAATTTGCTGCTGTGTAGGCTCATTGAATCCATTAGCAAACCACGTATCGCGGAAAAGCTCATAGCTGTCGCCGAAGGCTGTCGCATGATCAATCTTTCTAGGCATTGTAAGGTTCCTCCTTCTTCGGCTTAGCGGAAGATTAAGTTAACGATGACCATTCGTTCGGCAGAATTTGAATATGTGAGCTGGTCACTCCGGCCACCAGTTGCACTACCAGGAGTTCTCATGTTGGCAGCAGTTTGGCCACTATAGGCAGTATGCACTCTATCGAGGTAATCTCTCGGATAAGTGACTACACCAATAACTTGACCAACAATTCCTTCCATCCAGTTTTGGATTGCTTTCTCAAGCTGGAGAGAAACAACTCCATTATCTGATTCAGTATCATACTCTGGGTCAGCACTGTAAAGGTCACCACTTGCGTCATAACCCTCAGCATCTGAGATATCCAGAGTAGCTTTGATAAGGTTGCTGTTTGTGTCGTAGGTGAGGAAGTCACCATACTCAATATTGCCTGTAGCGCATGAGTACGTAGTAACAGTATTCGTGGCTGTTCCTGTACTCCCATAATGATAGTACGTCAGAGTAGCAGACACACTCCATGGAGAAGGAATTGCATCTCCGCCTGCTTCATAGAAGAAGATCATTCCAACTTCATGATCGATGAAGTAGTCACCTGCAGAGCTGATGTCTGTAATTGAACTAACCTGTCTAGTTAAACCAGACACTGAAGCTTCAATTGTACTCTCTGCTGTATCATGTGCTAGAGGATAATTGACTGTCATGTAGCCAACGATGTTATCACCCGCAGCAACATCAGAAGCATAACGAGTTACTTCATGAATCTGCGTTGAGCTGAACCAACCAGCAACACGAGGAGTTGTTGAACCATCGAAGAAATCTTCTAGGGCGCCAGCTGCTCCACCTGTGTTGTCATTTGCCATTGTCTCTGTTGTGGCCAACGCAGGAAGAACTGGATAGGTTACTGCATAATCGCATGTGACAGCAGCCAGAGCTTGTGGTCTAAAGTTATGCTGAAACAGATTTGCAGGATTGTAATGATCAGTACCAGCTGCTTTATAGTAGTTGTAAGAAGCGATACCAATCGGCTTACTGATAAAATCAGTAGCTCTCTCTGTGTGTCGAATTAGCCCTCTCTCACGAAGAGCCGAAGTAACTTGAGTCTCCGTATAAGAAGTTGCTGCTGTTACTGCTACGCCAGTTGTCAAGTCAATGACATTTTCTGAAACATCAGTAGCCGTATAAGTAAGAATAGTTGTTCCAGTCGCTACATTCCAAGATTTTCTCAGGCCAGCAGGAACAAGATGTCCATTACGATCCTCAGCAATAACCTTACCTGAAGACACTACAATGTAATATTCAATCTCTTCTTCTTTACGCTGAACTGGAAGCCAAGGAGCTGGCATACTCTCAAAATGTGGACGATCAGACTCTGACCAGTCCACATTAGGAGTGATGCGGCCCATTCTGTCCCAAAACTTATGGTCGGCTACGTAACCTCTTGCAATAGTCATAATCTTCTACCTCCCTATATTATTCAGCAAGGGTCTGACTTTTTTGCTGAAGACTATCAAATGGTACTTGTTTCTCATCAAATACTTTCCTAGCAATCATTCTAGCATAAAGATTCTTGGCACGTCCAATCTCATTGGAATGTATGAAATCTCTAATGTTTTCGATTGCTGCCACCGCTGGACCTGAAAGACCATCAGGAAATTGTGAATTATCACTATCTATGTTGACAGTAGGATCATCCACAGTATCTTCTGGATTTTGCTGTGCAAGACCATCATTAAGTTTGGTCATTACATCATCAATTTTGAAGTTATCCATCAGAACAGGTTCTTCTTTTGTCAAATCAGCATCTTTTAGTGCATCAATTCCTTTCTCAAGAGTATCATACTTTCCACTAAGAACACCAATAAGTGCAAGTTTTTCTGATTTTACAGTTGTAAGCTCAGAACCAAGAGCAACATAATCATCAACTTGGCGGAAATAGTCTTCCATCTGATTCTTCATTTCGACTCTTAAAACCTTAAGTGTTGTTTTAAGGTCATTTATTTCTTCTTTACTGTCTTTCAACTCTTGTTTTGCTTTATCAAGAAGATCAGCAGACTCTGCACATTTACTACAATCTCTTTGTACTTTCAAATCTCTAGAAATCAATTCAGACTCAGCCATAGCGAATAATGTCTGAGCATCTTTGTTCTCTAGGTCTTTAAGCTGTTCACATGTGGGCAATGTAAACAATGCATCTTTGTTGTCATCTGTTGTATTTTTTGAAGGCACAGCGCTATCTTCTTTCTCATCATCACATCCAAGCGCCTTAGCTTTTCTGTTAATGCATGCACGTATTTTGGACTTGTCTCCAGGACCTTCATATCTACCAATAAGTCTTCTCGCTGCAGTTACATGTGCACAGTCTGGAACTGGAAATGACCTATCTGGACCACAGAAAGCAGAACTAGGTAGCTTTTTTCTCTCCTCAGCACTTAGCTGAGCATCAGCCACCTTCCAAATCTCTTCACTGATGACACCTTCATCAAGCATCTTCTTAAGCTCTATCTGCATTTCATCAACAATGCTATCAGCATTAATTTCTTGTTCTTTGGTCTCAAAGTTGTCAACTGCATACTGGATTGCTAGCTCATTAGTGATATCGGCGTCTTCCTGATAAGGATATTTACCATCTTCTTGTCTTAATTGACTAACTTTAACAGCCAACTCAGAGATAGCATTATCATCCAGTTCAGGACGAAGCTTCTTAATCACCTCAAAGACTTCTTTCTGAGTATCAGAAAGTTTTGTCGGATCCATGTTATTTGCCTCCTTAAAGTCTTTAAACTCATATACAAATTTAGTCTCTTTTGCAAATGAGTTGCTTCTCCAGTCCTCAACTGGAATGTCATAAGTTTTAAGAGAATCCTCGAATCCAATCTTTATACCAGTGAGTGGGTCGCCATCCATGACAACAAAACTACACTCTTGGTAATTATGAACTCCAGGTATCATTCCACAAACAACACCTGGATCATCAGAGTCTTCTTCATTGTCTTTATATATAGTTCCAGGCTCATGTTCACAGAATCCGTCAGTTACTAGATTCTGGCCACAGACATTACAATAAACATGGCCTGGAGAACTAAAAGAAGTTGAGACAGCATCAAACAATCCAGTTTGTACCTGCTTTATGGTCCTCTCGTCAAGTACTACTGCTTTAAGTTTAACATACCCAAGTCCTTTCCAGTCTTCAGAATCCATTACTCCAGATTTCATTAGTCTCTTAGCCGCAGAAATCTGTTTCTTCATTGGGAAACTGCTATCATTAAGGATTTGGACATCTTTATTCTTCTGCAAATATTCTGGAGTTGTATCTATATATTCAGCATCAACAATGATACCTACAGGGTCAGACTGTGCATCATGATGCTTTAAGATTTTTGCTGGTTTCCTTCTTTGTGTGAATGTCTTAGCTCCATCTCTCATTCTTGATGGAATATAGAATCTAAGGTTATCATTCATAAACCCAGAGTGAGTCGCCTCTAAGGTAACCTCTAAGCCTTTATCTTCAGGACTTGAAAAGAAATCCTTCATTTCAGACACTTGATTGTCTGACAGAGGTTGTACCTTACAATAATCGTTAAACAATGGTTCCATAGTTACCTCTTCCCTCCTTAATTGGTTACCTTCATTTTACATTTGCAGTGAGGATGCAGAGGCGGTAACTCTTCGTAAATTATAGCATCCGACTCTTTGTATATCAAAAACTGCTCTTTGCATATGTTACATGCAGAATCACTTGTAGGGACAGACCTCATATTCATATTACCTAAAGACCTAAACCCAGATGCAAGACCAAAGTTATATGCTCTCATAGGTTCACTCTTGTCAATCATATCTGTTCTATGTCTTAGAGCATCAAATATCATCTCTACAAACACAGCATCCTCTTGCTTTAATCTCATATCTCTAATTGTATGTCTTTTGATCTGATTATATAAATCCTCTTTGAGTTTCAAGATATATTTCTCTATATGTTTTTGAATCTTAGTGTACGCGCTATTATAATTTACAGAGAATATATCTGCCCCAGACTCACGAAGACCAGCTCTGTAGGCGAGCTTAGACTTTCTGACTAGAGTTTTCTTTGCATCAGAAAAAGCTACATCAAGATTAAAATCTATAACTTTAAGTTTGGTTCCGCTAGACCTGATATCAGAAGCTATTGACTCTCTAAGTTTATTAAAGATATCATGTATAGGAGTACTGTATCCTATTAAACTTTCTAAATTATCTTTGTTAATTTTTGTACTGGAGCGAGTACCATGCTGATTTGAAGGCTGGTTTTTATTATTGACAGAACTACCACCTGCTGCTTTTGCACTAGTAGCTTTTGTACGTGAAGCGGCTTCTGCTTTAGAAGCATCTGTGCCTGGTTCATCAAGAGACTGAAGTATAACCTTATCTCTCTCAATAAGACCATAATTTGTCTGAGACCAATCCCCATCTCCTTTAGAGAACATCTGAGACTTCTTAGTGCCTGTAGGCCATCCATCACCAGCAAATGGTTCAAGACCCATCATCTGTCTCATCTCAGAGTGAGTGATTGCGTTCTTAATGAAGATGTCTACAAGATGATTCTCTTTTGCCTGTCTAGCTTCAAAATCTATCTCTTTGAACTTCAGGTATACTCTGTTTGGTTCATCTAAAAGAGTAGCCTGAGAGAATGTAGATTCTTTTAGAAGCTCTACAATAACTTTACTGTAGAATTGAGCACCGAATTCTTTCTGGTCAGCCTTAGTGTCATCAACTAGGTTTCTTGACATTGTTTGGGCTGTGGATCTATTTGCAGTTCCACCTTCACCCATGTCTACCGATGAAACACCAATACCAGTATAGATTCTCTGCTTAAAGTGATCTATGACCTTGTCTACAGCTACAGGAGAACTTCCTGCCTGTAATGGAGTGATTTTATGCCGCTCGGGAGTAACCCAACATCCATCTGAGGGCATCTCAGCAACTTTAGTCTGAACAACATCAATCTCAGATGTGCCATCAGGAAAAATAGCTGCTGGAGCATCTTCTGTTCCTACCTGATAATGAAACAACGGAAAGAGATGCTGATATACAAGAAGCTCTAAGTTTTCTTCTATTCGTCGAAGAGCACGAATGTCATCCTTAACTGGAGTAAGGATAGGAGTCCCTACAGAATATCCTTCTCTCTTGTCTAAATAGAAATGAATTACATCTTCAGGTCTAAACTCCTTAGCAACTTTTCCATATATCTCCTGTTGATACTTAACAATTTTTCCGTATTCATCTCTTTTGAATCTGACTGTTTCAGCAGGAAGTAAGAAATAACCTGCAACAGGTTTTAGTTTCTTATTACCAACAGTACGTACTTTGCCACCAGAAGCTTCTGTCTTTCTGACTTTAACCCAAAATGCATTAGCGCATCTTATCAGCGAAGAGATTGTCTGAGAGATTAAAATAGGAAATGGTATGCCAGAAGCTACCTCTATCTGTTGAAGTCTCTTCTTTACATAAGCTACTCTGTCTAGATTAGAACCTGTAAATTCATATCCTTCTTTAAGGAAAAGGTTCTTCTTTACTCTAAAAGCTCTTCTAACAATTGACTCTGTATCTAAGATTCTACCTGTCTCAACAAGATCCCACTCAGGTACTTCCCATCTGAGTGTAGGTGCTCTTCCTCTACCAATATTAGTGGTATACACCTTTGTGGGCGCAGGAAGAGTAGCAGGGATGATGGATTTCTTCTCAGGAGTAGAGAAACCAGTATTTTTAGCTGGTGTTAATTTTGTTGTTTCAGCCATTTGATCTCCTCTCATATTCTAAGATCCACTCCCTTGCTCTGGCTGCCTCATCAGAGGTTAAGTCTCTTAAGCAATTTTTAACTATGATACCTGATTTAACAGAATCCTGCAGAGTCTCTTCTGTCTTTTTATCTGTTACTTTACCTATCCCTTCTCCCATATCTATTTTATCTTGTTCTTCTATCTGAGCTTGCACAGCATCAGATGTATCTTTAGTATCAGGCAAACTTCCTCCAGAAGGTATAACCTTAATATCTCCATTCTCCATAACTTCAAACTTAGTAGGAGAGAATTTGTTTAAGGTGTCTTCTAGAATAAACTTTACTTGATCTTGATCTAAATTAGTATTTATTCCACATCTAAGTCCATTTTTAGAAACTGCTTGAATAATTGCCTTCACAAGAGAAATCATCTTAATAAGATCTGATTTTAGAAAACTAGAACCTGTCTTGTTTTTCATCCAACCGAAGTCAGTACCAAGAAGATCGTATACCATCTGTGTAATATAGATAAACCAATCTCTTACATACTGAATCCCAGCTTGAAGAATATTTCTCAATTGAACAATTGAGTTTGTTAATGGTCCGGTGTCAAAGTAGCTGTCTGCTGTCTTAGGAAGGCTTTGTTTTTCAGGTGGATGGTATTCATCACCAAACTGAAAACCAGCGCTAAACTTCTCAGAATTAGGAACATTATCCTTACTCCATCTAGTCCCATCTCTTCTTTCTTTATAAATGTCAGAAGTATAGCTAAGTTTCTTGTCTTTTCTCTGTTTATTGATTTCTTCCCACTTTTGATTTGTTTCTTCTCTCTGCTGCTCAGACATACTTGGATTCCAAGACTCCTTAATCTCTGTAGCAGACATCTGTATTTCTTCATCTGGAACAGTAGGTCTTCTTGGAGTATAGTGCCCAGGAGGGAGATCGCTAAATCTATCCATCTCTGAGTCAGACCATTTAGACTTTTTAGTCTTATGTTGTCTTTTCTTTGTAGAAGCTGAATCTTGTTTGCTGAAAACTCCATCTTGTACGCCAAGATCAGCATCAATGCCAATACCAGCAGAAGAGAGAGGAATCTTCATAGTTTGCGAAGTAACTATAACTTCATTAATGTGGTCAACTACACAAACTAGAGGTTCAATAATTAGCTGTATCCATTTATCTAACCACTGACTAAGAGCATCAAGGAATGGGCTTAAAATAGCTCCAACAAGATTTTCTATAAAGTCAAAATTAAATTTGATATCTAGGTTCAACTTAGCTAAATACTGAGTCAGCAGAGCCAATATAGCAAAAAGATCCTGAACACATTGATGAGATAGCAAATTGAGAAGCTCACAAATGTCCAAATACGAACCAGGATTATTTAAAAGCTTCTTTGTGTCTGAAATAAGATCTTTTCTTAGATTTATATTTAAAGCATGTACTTCTAAAAGGTCTCCATCTGGCACTAATCCATCAGCATCTAGTAATCGACCAAAGCAAGGAATGCATTCTGTAAGAATTTTTCCTACATTCTCTGCTTTAGTTTTAGCTGATGCGTCAGAACCAAATACAGTAGTATAATCAAAGTCTTGTTCTCTAGAGCGCAGACCATTCATAAAGGCATCTGGACTGCTCATTGCATCTGTCCAAAAATTCTGCCTTCTTTCTGCTTGTTTTTCAGCATTTGTTTTATACGGATCTTCATCAGGCACACCAGTGGCGGGTTGATGAAGACCTGGATAGTGAGCCATCTGCTCTTTTACTCTCTCAGAGAAATTTCTAGTAGAGTAAGTATCTTTGTAATGAGATGCTAAAGCATAGTCTTCTTCTGCCCAATCAGTAGATTGTTTCTCAAAAGCAGAAACAATTTGATGATAGTCCTGACTAGAGAATGGATTAGCGGAATTAACTTGTGGTTCTTCTGTCTTGTCAGAAACTGCATCTGAAGATTTAGTACTTTTATACTCATCACTTGTAGACATATTGTCTCCTAAAGACCAGCTGCAGTCTCAATACCAGACTTAAGACCTTCAATAGTCTCTCCTCCTGCTTCCTCGGCTGCCTTGTATTTTGATTTAAGTGATAGAGAACCACCACTCATATTCCCGCCATTATAGATAGGAGTAGATCTTCCTGTCCCCTTTCCTGTTCCCTTACCAATACCTGTACCAGTTCCTGCCGGAATGGCTACTTGTACAGTTGTATTGACCATAGAGGTAACGTCTGTAGACACGGGAAGGTTTGAAGACTTCATCATCTCTTTAGAGTCTTCTCTAGTAACAAAATCTTCTACTATATACTCAAAAAGCTTGTAATAAGTGACCTTAGTAGCAACAAGATCAAACTTTTCAAGGTCTATTGATGCCATCTCCATCATGTCTTACTCTCCGGTTTTGGTAATTTACTACTTACTTTAGCTAGCTCTTGAACACATATCTTGTACTGTTGAAATGTTATTTTTTTATGATCACCCGGACCAAAAACTCTAGCCATGGCCTTGCGGACAGGATATAGATTTGGATCGGTTATATCAACAACAACATCTTTACAACGATCTTCTATCTGTGCTTCAAGTCTTTTGCACTCTTCTATGATTTTAGAATATTCATCTATTACTTTCTTTGCTTTCTCTCTTCTTGTTTCAATATCTTGTTTGCCTTCTTTTGGTTCTTCATCTCCCATATAAGGAACAAGAATTTCTCTTGGATTTGGTGGAACCCAATTATTGGCTCCAGTCGCATTTAGAATCTGCCTATCATCAGGAGTTAAAAGCTTAGAAAGGTCAGTCATTAGATCACTGCATTCTCTGTGTAGTTAACTTTCAAAACTATGTCTTCTTTGTTCTGAGCATCTGTATTAGGCGGACAGGAGATAAGATACCAGAAGGGGAAGTAAGTTGTTGTGTCAAATGAACCATCAGAGCCAATATTATCCATTGTAATCTTTTCACCCCAGTTAATGTCTTCCCACTCATTCTCTGTAGGTTCCGTTGCTCCTTTACTGAGTTTTACACCCCAACCAGTTTCTGTATAGGCTACATCTCCATAAGGATCTGCCTCTACTAAATCTACAGGCTCAATAGTGATATTAGAATACCATTTGCTGTTATCATCATTTCGAACATATAGATCTACAGTCTTGGTATCTCCTGTCTTACCTTCATGAGTAGTTGATATGGGAGTAGAAGTATCATCGCCAGTAGACGCATCAACAAATGAGCCATCAGAATCTTTATAGTATAACTTAAGTGACATTACATCCTCCTAAATATTTGTTCTTCTTGGTCGACCAGAGCGAAGTCTAAACCTTGAACGTCTCTTCTGTAAAAATTTCTGTATATGCTTGTCTTCTTCATCTGTAGACCATCCAGGACGATTGGTTCTAATACCTTCAAGACCATTATCTATCCTGCCAGGAGTATGAGCAAATACTCGTTCTTCTAGAGGAGTTCTAATTCCTCCATTTAAGTCTCTTGGTTCTGGTCTCTTATGCTGAAATGACTCTTCTCTAGGGTTAGAAGATTTCTTAGATATCGTTCTTGGGTCAACAGATACGCCTATATCTGTTATGACTTTAGTAGCATGTAAATCATTAAATTCTAGCTGAAAAGCAACAATAGAAAGATTTAGTGCATCTAGCTTATGATCTCCCAATTTTGGATCATCTAGACCATAAACAGGAGTCTTTGTAGGTGTATATCTCTCAATAATATAACTTCTGAGCTGTTTTTCTAAGACTTTATCGCGACTAGAGATTCTAATTTTACCTTGCTCAAACATGCGCACAGAGGAATTAACCATAAAAGGTTTAGCTGGAGTTTTGTGTTTCTGCTGTGAAACAGGATCTCTAACCTCTAAAGCAGCACCAGCATCATATTTTTTAAGGATGCTTAATAGACGTGCAGTGTCTCTATCTCCATCAAATCTACTATTATCATAGGCTTTTTTCCTAAGAAGTTCATAATTAGTTGAACCGTTACCGGCATCTATATAAATGAAAGAAGGTCTCCATTTACGGTTCATTTCTATAAGTTTTGATACTCCTGCAAGCTGTGTAAACTCTGATCTTTCAATATGAACTGACTCAACTACTTGAAACATTGTAGTTAGAGTATTGTAACCAAGAACGACAATCTCAGTACCAAATTTCTCATTCCAATCTGTACCAATAGTATATTTCCAGACTGAATTACGAACCATATCATCATAATTGTATTCAGTTATGGCTCTATCAATATATTCTGGCTTATAAACACCAGACTCTGAAGTACCCCACTCTGCTAGATACTCATGAGTCCATTGTTCCTCTGTGAATGAATTTCTCTCTAACTCAACATTTCTCCACCATGGAAGTACTTTGTATGTAAAATGAAACTCTTTATACTGAGGGCTCTCTTCACAGAGGTTATAATAAGGACTTCTGAAACCTGAAGGAGTTGAGAATCCGATAAGAGCAGTATCTGGATTCGTCATCATGATAGGGAATATAGCTCCCTGAATAGCATTCTCATCAACGTAATCCATCTCCTCAATGTAGATTCTATCCGCATCTTGACCACGAACAGATACGCCCTGCTGTTTGCCTTTAGTTCCAGCAGCAAATCCCCTTAAGCGAGAACCATTACGAAGTTTTATCTCATAATATGGAGCAGAAACATCTCTAACCACAGAATCCTTCATCATGGGATTATTAGAAATAAAGGCTCTGACACGATTAATAATCTCTTCTGTATGAGATTTCTGGGGACCAACAACTACAAGTTTTATGTTTCTTCTAGTAAAAAGGTAATAACAGATCTCAACACAGACCAAGTCTGTCTTTCCGGTATTATGAGATACGATATTGTCTACAATAAAATTATGAGTATCTTCTACTTCAATATCATATGTTTGTGATTCGCCTATATGCTCAATAGACTTAATCGTCTCATGTCTAAACTGCTTACTTCCTGATCTTCTTCTCTTCTTGATTGAATTGGCAATAGATATTGCTTTGTTTGAAACATCTTCTTTGCCGTAAACAAGACCAACATTTGCAAAGAAATTCTCAATACTTTCTGCTCTAGATATACGGAGTTTCCAAGAGTCAGATTCAGTAATGACTCCACAGCTCATAACATCAATCTGTCTATTGTCATGAGAAATGAATGATTCAACATTAATTTTGCGAAGGATAAGTTGAACCTGTCTAATTATTTCTTTACTAGATGAGACTAAGAAGACTTCTGCTCTAGGTTCTTCTCTCTTGTTGTGTAATGAAACACCACCATCACCAGAAAACATGCGATTGACTAAAGCCATTTGACTTTGTTTATCATAATCAAAAAACAAATCTGAGATATGTTTTCTGGCAGACTTTACACCGTGAAGCCCAAACGTCTTAAGTGTCTCAGAGAATTTATTAATAGAACTATGATCTCCATCTGTAAGATAGATATCGAATCCATTTCCTTTAGGCCGGATAGAACAGTCATAATCAAAAAGTTCTTTGGCAAGACATTGAACCTCTGAAACCATTTGTCTGTTATTATTTGTAAATTTTGGAGTTTGACCTGGTTTGCCAAAATAACCATCTGTCAACATATAACCAAACAACTTCATCAAACTAGGATTATGTTTTTCACCCCAGCGGTCATAATGTTTGGCAACAACAATTTTAGTTCCAACAGATAAACCATCTTCTAAAGACTTCCAAACCTTTCTAACTCCTTTACCAAACTCTAGTGTCTCTAGTGCCAGCAATGGATGGTTTGAAGTGCATGTGATCTCCATTCCATTAGATATCTTAATATTAAAGACATCTTTAATTCCATTATCATGTTCATAAAGAACTTTCTTTGAGACTAACTGGTTTTTTGCGTTTCGAGAAGCAACATATTCTCCAACTCTAATATCTTCAATAGGCTTCCATTTGCCATTGGCCATCAGGACCATAGAACCAGGAACTAAACATCGTCGGCCAATTCTTAAAACTTTACGCTTTGAAGTGCATTTAAGAACTTGCTCTTGGTACCATCTAGCATTCCATAAACTACTATCAGGTAACTTGAGATAATGACCTGCAAAACTGACAACATCATTTACTGCTTTTAATGTTTCTATCTGTTTATCTGTAAGAGTCGCTTCTTTAACAGGATCTATAATTGTTTTCTTGATGCCATGACAAGGAACTATAAATCTATTTGCAACAGATTTACCTGACTCATCTACCTGTTTTTTGTACTTTTCTAGCTGATCTCTTACACATTGATGACACTGAGACGATACTTCATCTACATCAAACGGCAGATCTAATTTTCTTAAATCCTCTAAATTATCAATCTCATTATCCAAACTTATTCTCCTTGATATCGAACAAAAAACAATTACAAACCTAACATAAGTATTTATTAAGATATAGATTTATTGGTGCAGAAACACACCTTCTCTGCCTAACATAGAGCGAGCATTGTTCATACCTCTATTCATAGCTTGCAAAGACTGTTGTCTCATAGTATGAGCTGAACGAGTCATGAATGCAGTTTGATCTCCTCTCCAGTTAAGATTTCTTCTCTTGCGTTCTCTCTCTACCATATTATCTGGAATACGCATTAAGGCTTGTGTACCTTCGTCTGCACCAATAGCCCCAAGAAAACCACCAGCCACATATCCAAGAGCACCTCCAACAGCTGCCATGCCAGGAATAGGTATCATCATGCCTATTGCTGCACCTACACCCATACCCGCCTTAGAGCCAACTTCCCAACCAGCAAGACCAGCCAAACCACCTGCTACAGCTCTACCCTTCTCAGGAAGACCACCAGGAGTTATGAATGCAGGCAGAAGAGCAAAAGCACCACCTAATGCGAACCCACCCACTCGCTTAGCAAGTCCCATCTTGGTTGTACCTTGTTCTGCCTTCGATAGTGCTTTATTAATATTTCTATATTCAGAAGAACCAGGAGCCACATTAGAAAGCATAGATCTTAAATTCTGAATATGTTTAGCACTTCCTTGTCTCTTAGTTCTTCTCCAAGAAGCCTTCCATGCTTCACCTGCAGTAGGAGCGAAGGCAACAGATGCGAATCCTTGTCTAGCAAATGAGTTTGCAAAGACAGATCGACCCCACTTATGTGCATCAAACATGGCCTCTCTGCGGAAGCCACCAAATGTACTTATATCTTGTGGGCCTAAAGGATTCTTATCGAACCAATCCATAGACTAGTAACCTCCATTAGACCTAAGAACAGAAGAACCGATATTCCCGGCAGCCATAGCACCTAATCCTGCAAAGGCATATCCTCCAACCTTATTTGTCATAGCAGAGTTCTGTCCTAAATAACCAGCAGCTCTACCTGCCATGCCTTTCATCTTCATTGAAGCATCAAACAGCTTACGGTTGCCAATAGTAGAAGCCGCTGCAGTAAGACCATATCCCCCTCTCTCAAGGAGAGCAGCTCCCATTCCAGAAGCATTCTTATTACTTAACAGTTTACGCGCACCCCAAACGCCAGCACTACCAGCTAAAGCACCACCGGCTACACCACCGAGATCACCTGTGGCTAAACCACCAATAGCACCACCCATTAATGCATTTCTAAAAAAATTCATTACTAGTACCTCCTGTTAGACGCTAAGACAGAAGAACCAATATGTATGCCTGCTCCTGTTCCTAATGCAGTCATAGCAGCACCTCCAACTTTGTTTGTCGTTAATTGATTCTTTCCCAAGAAGCTAGCTGCTCTAGTTATGCCTCTATCCATTCTTCTTGCAGCATTAAATGCTCCACGTTTGCCAATAGTAGAAGTTGCCCTCAGTGCAGCATCTCCTATCATTCCCATGCCACCTGTAAACATGCCAGTGGTTCTGTCGGCAAGTGTCTTGCCGATTGCCCATCCACCAAGTCCACCAGCAGCAGCACCACCAGCTATACCACCAAGGTCACCAGTCAATAGGCCGCCAGCTATACCGCCACCTATTGCCCTACCAAAAAAACTCATATTTATACCTCCTTAAAGGTTGTCCTCTTATATTATACTACAGTACTAAATTTTGAGTGTTTTCTGCCTGCATTGTGGGCAGATCTATGTCCTATACCTACAGCAGAACGACTAACCTCTCTAAATCTCTTCATTCTTTTACTTCTCTGAGAGTCTTTAGGAATGTTAACATCAGAAGCATTAACAACTCTATCTTCGTATGCACTCTTCTTCCTTTCAGCTCTCATTCTTCTGATCGATTCAGAATTCTTCTTTATCCGACCTCCTCCTGTTCCAGTACCTTCGCCCATAGGTAAATTTGGTGATGAAGAGATTCCTTGCTGATTCTGATTAAGCATATTGTCTTGAACGTCAATTTTAGACGTCATAGGTTGAGTCTTGTCAAAAGGCAAAGTATTTAAATCTGTCTTGGCTGTAGGGCTAATATAATCATCTTGAACAGGAGGAATAACTTTACTACTAGAACCAACTCTCTTGGGTATAGAAGCTGGTTTTCCTATTTGCTTATACATCTGAAACACTTGTGAGGCTTTTGCTTCAATTAAATTAGCTTCAGTTGTGCTTAATAATTGATTTATAACTTGTACATAAGGTCTTGCTTCTTTCTTTGCACCTTGCGAAATAAGATCAACAGCATGTACATTTGCTACATCTAGCATATTAGAAAACTCTTCAACATCTACCTTTCTTCCTAATTCTTTCTGTGCTGCTTTCTGTACAGGATCGTTCATGACTGCTTGCCAGTGATGTTTACTCATTCTGGGGTCTGTTAGACGTTCGGCCATTCCTAAGTCTATGATTCCTATCTTTCCTTCTTCTGTAAGCATGACATTACCTCTATGAAGGTCGCCATGTGTAATGCCAGCAGCATGCATTCTCTGAACTGATTGACTTAAATCTGTAATCTCACCAGGAGTCAATTCTCTATTAATATTTCTAATAGGAGTGCCTTTGAATTGCTCCATGATAATCGTATCTTCATCAAGACCAAAATCCTTACCAGTGCCATACAGAGAGGGAAGATCATGTGCTTGTTTGCTCAAAGCACTTTTCTCTGCTTCAATCATGGCATCCTCTAGGTTTTTGTATCTCTTCTTAAGCAATAGTTGCTCTACTTCATCTAGTTTTGCTATCGCCATATGCTCTGCAAATGCTTCCCCTCTACTTGCTTCTTTAACAGCAAAACCAAACTGAGTAGGGACTCCTTCAATGCCGTGTTTTATTTCAGCTGTATATCCTTTAACAGAACCAGCAACACCTTTACCTAATTGTTTTTCTGGAGTTTTAAGAGCTTTAGAAACTGCTCCCTTAAAAAGATCACTCCTTCTAAATACATCAAGTGCTTCTTCTTCATCTAGATTCTTATAAATAGCTCTAGCCATAGCACGTACAGGGTCCCAACCAGAGCCGAATTCTGTTAAGGCTTGACGGACATCTTTAGCCATACCTGTATGAAGCAAGCCCTCAATGGTGTTATATTGGTCGTCCCGGCCGGAGAATCTAGACTTCTTATCTACTGCATATCTCTTCTTCTTGTCTTCAATAAATCTATCCTTAGCTTCACTGATAGATTCATATTGTAGCACTGGTTTGAATATATCGAATCCAGAACCAAATTGAGTTAAATCTTTACGAATATCTTCTGATAAGCCTCCATCATGTCTTAGTCCCTCAACAGTATTATAGTTGTCGTCTTTGCCGCTAAATTTTTGAGAGAATCTAGCTTTGCCATGTGTCTTCTTGAGAACACGGCCAATTCGACGAGCGGTATGAGCTTCTTGATAAGTAAGTTCTCTTTGTTGTTCGCCTAAGGATTCTAAGAATGAACCATAAGTACCAAGATTAAGATTCCTAGCAACTTTAGTAAGTTCAGTAAGAACATTGAAAGTAATTGGTTGACCAATTTCTTCAGTAGCCTCAGAAATGGCCTTATATCTAGCAAACTGCCAGATACCAGCTTCGTTCTGTTTGGCTTCTTCTTCTGCTTGGGCTATTGCTCTACGGCTAACAACATCTTCTGATGACTTACCAAAAGGAAGAGCAGCAACTAAACCTTTCCTAACACTCTCTAAAGCAAGGTTTGTTCCTTCATCTCCAATTAGAACACCAAGACGACGACCATAAGTCTTGTTGTTCGCATCAATAACAAGTCTTAAGTTATCTTGTTCTTCTACTAGCTTCTTATACTGTTCAGTAGCCCATTGTCCTCCAGCTTGTTCCTGCCAGATACGTACATCTTCCATAGGATCATCTGCATGACTTGCAACCTCAGGAGCATCTACACCTGAAAGACGTACTGCAATATCTTTAGAGAAGAGACCAGCAAGACCTTTTCTGCTAAGGAAAATAGTGTCTGCATCTTCTACTGTTAATTTGTAGTCAGATAGATTTACTTCTTTAAGACTTTTATTTCTGGCTAGACCTGCAACAGGGCCTGATATAGGACCTAACTGAGAAGGATCAAAATCACCAAGCTTAGCTTGAGCTTCAGCTTGTTTTTCTTTAATGTCTTGTTTTAGTTCTGCTAATTCTTCTTTATCTTCAATAACATCTCTTCTGAAGGCCAAAACCTGAGGGTCTATTGGCACTCCCATAAGAGAAGAAGGAAGATCTCTACTTCCGCGCCAGCCGGAACCAAATTCTGTTAATTCATGTCTTACCTCTGGAGCTAGACCTTGTTCTCCTAAGCCCTGAATGAAATTATAAGCATCATCTTTGCCTGAAAACCCAGACTCAGTTACTGCTACATCTGATGGATCACTAGAGAGAGCACTAGCTCCCATCCACATAGCATTACCGACAGCAGAACCAAGTCCTGCTGCAAGCCAAGTCTTCCAGCCTTTAACACCTGCTTTCTTGGCTCCTAATCTAGCTGCTTCCCAAGTAACAGAGGTAAATGCATTCTGCCAGAAATTACCTGGAAGAATCATATTCAAGCCCACAAATGAGGCTGAATAACTAGCTATGCTACCAAGCCCAAGACCTTTGCCTTTAACAGCCTTGCCTAGTGTTGATGTAGGCTTCCCCTTACCATAAAGTTCTTCTAAGTGATGAGTAAACGATCTAAGATACTTAGATTCGTCTTTTAGCATCTCAGCAGCAAAATTAACTCTCTCCATGCCTTTCTTAATGACAACAGGAGAGTAACCTTTTGCTCTTGGTATGGATTTTAATAAAAGATCTTTATCAAATTGTTTAGCAGCTTCATCCCATTTCTTAGTGTCTTTAAGCTTTCGCCAGACAAACTGAGTCATATCAACATCAGTTCTGGCTTCATGAGCACCACCTAAATTCTTATATCCAAGCGATGCTGCTACATTCTCTAATTGCCACCCTAAAGGTTTAAATCCAAGTTCTGATTGCTCCCAGCCAACTACTGTTCCGCCTAGCTGTTTAGATATAAAAGCCTGAGCATATTCAGCTACATCAACAATATGAGACTGTTTAACAGCTTTTTCTAGTTTACCCTCAAGACCATATTTCTTAGCTGAAGAGAACAGAACTGGCAGATCAAACTGCTTAATGTTATAGCCCATCAGGGCATGAGTCTTAGAACTAGATTCTGCTCTTTTGATAAAGTCTTCTACTAGCTGTTGTTCTGATAATAATTTTGGTTTTAGTTCAGCAACAGCTTTTTCCCATTGAGGGATAATCTTATTTCTAATCGGCGCATCATATTTAAGGCTTTTATCGAAAGAAGCGTATTTGCCTATAGGAGCTTTATCTGGTTTTCCAGTATCAAAGTATCCTGCAGAGATAACATTTAGGTTCTCATTATCAAGAAGACCTGTGGTCTCCAAATCAAAAACAATAGCATTTGCAGGAGCATTAGAAGGAAGAACAGGTGGTTTAATTGGCTTCCAACCTCTAATAGCAGGTCCACTAGGAGTCTCTGTTAAAGAGAATAGATTCTGTTGGCCTGTTATCTGTTCCCAGTTGGCAAACCTAGAAAAAAGTCTTCTATTGACACCAAACTTTTGTGGTCCGGCCTTAGAAGAACGAATATAGGTCTCTGGTTTAACAGGAACACCCCAAAGTCCTCTCTGTTTCCCTGTTGCTTTGTCAATTGTAGAACCATATAGACTTGGCAGGTGAGCAAGGGTAACTCTACGTTGGTGGTACTCTTGCCACCACCAATTATTAGACCCCCACTCTTTACTAAGATATTCTCCTATTATAAAGAGTTCTTCTGAAGTACGTGCTCCTCTGATAAGTTGTTCAGGTCTGTACTTCTTAATGTCATTAAAGTCTATATTTCTGAGGAATTGCTTTCTATATCTTTGGAAAGCTGGCTCAGTAGACTTTACTCCTCCAGGAGATTTATTAATATCATCAAAAAATCTCTGGACTTCTTTATCTGTAAGTTTTGCCACTGGACATCACTGCTCCCAATCAGCATCTATAATTAGATCATTTGCTACTTTCTTAGCGTCTTCTCTTATTTTATCAAGAGAATCGATCTGTTTCTCGGAAGAAGTGGAGAATTGCTCTCTTAGCTCGGCGAGGAAATTAGAAGCATCTGAATCTTCTGATTTCTTGAGGGCTGCTGCTTTCTTGTATTTTTCTCTACGTGTAGCAGCTAGAGACTCTAGGATTCTCATGCGGGTACGGTTAGCTCGCTCTTTAACTTCAAGTAGAGGGTGAACAACAGTAGTCTCTGCTAGATGTTCACCTTTCTCAATGACTGAGGTCTTTAGAAGTGTGGCTGCCTCTTCGTCTATGGCGCCAGAGAGACCAAGATTAGCCCTATAGCTCAGGATGTCTGCCTCTACAAGCTCATTGACAAGAGTTAGCTCTGTTGGGCTCTCAGGGTCAACACCGAGGTCTTCCATGTAGGCTTGAAAGAGGTACTGGACCATTCGGGCCTCGTACAAGCACTGCCTCGAAAGGGGCCATGTCTTTGTCTCATGAAAAACACAAAGCTTGTTTGGACACTTAGGGCCAACACAGATCATAGGAATGGCTGCTCCCACTCCATGTGTCATCCGGACAAAGGAATTCTTGAACTTGAGGGCCTGTTTAGGAGTCATCTTGACATCTGAATAGTCAGAGATGTCTGTGGCCAGGAAGTTAAAGAAGTCTGTCTTAGAGACCTTGCCATTCTCTACTTTATGGCCATCAAGGATAAGTAAATCTCCCTTAGCCTTGCCTGAACCTTCACCTCCCATCTATCGTCTCCATTCAGGTTCGTCTTTGGGCCGAAGACCAAGCTGTTGATCATTGAACATTTCTAACTGCTGTTTAGGTTTGCCTGGAATTGTAGGTTTATAATCAAATGGCTTTGTCTCTTTTCCCTTAACAGTAAATGTGCCCTTAATAAAAGCTTCAGCATCAAAATGTCTCGCAAAAACATAGTAAGGCATACGCACCATGTATCTTGCTGAACATACTGTTAACCAACCATTGTGAGGATCATTATCTACAATTTGATACGCCCGGCCATACTGAAAATCAAAATTTTCTAAACTTCGGTCCCCTGTGCCAGCAGAACAAACTGCTACACCTCCTTGAGGAATGTTAAACTCACAATTCTTGTAATTTGGCGGAATTACCCACCATGACTCTCCCTCTTTTAAAGGATGATCCATAGGATCTATTTTAATTAGCTTCATAGGGTGCCTCTTTGTCTAAGTCTAGTTTTTGAGATAATTGAGTAAAATTAATATGGACTTCAACTACTATGTCATCTACACTGACTCCCCATTCTAGGTAATCATCAAACTTAATGATACCATCATAGAGAGTACATACTTTGCCAATCTCATTGGCTCCGCTGAGAATAAGTCTCTTCTCTTGACCCAGGAGAAGATGGAATGGTCTCATTGAGTCATAGACGATGCCAGAGAAAGTACCACCTGTCTCTTTTGAGTCCCGCCGACCGAAAGAAAGACCTTGTACATTGCCAAAGACTCCATTCAGTTGACCCTGAGGGTTGTTCCCTGTCCGTACAGGTTGATGTGGATCAAGAATCTGAACCTTTATGTCTGTGCCAGCATAAGATACATATTCAGACTCCATTGGATGAAATGTATTAACTGACCCTAAAGGATTTAGTTTGTTCTTGATCCTATTGAAGAATCTACTTGTAGACTTGTCTATCTTACATACAAGGCTAAACAGTCTATTTCTCATTCTACAACTCCAAGGAAGTTATGCTCTTTGGCAAATTCAAACTCTTCACCATCTACTTCATGTTTAAGCCCAGTATGCTTCATTACAAGAACAACATCATCTTTCTTTAGAAGGTTTGATCTATTCGCATCCGGCCCAAAAGAAAGAACCTTTACCTTCTTTGTAGACTCATCCTTCTTAACTAACTTAATCAGACCACCTTGCTCTTCATCTTTAACTACTTGTGTCAGAATCCAGTCTTTCGTCGGTTTCAATGTCATTTCTTCTCCTCATTTGCTTTATCTTCGTATTCCTTAGCGAAGTTTTTATATAACCAAATAATTGATTTGGCTACACTCTCTGCTTGGTCTCTAAGGAAAAACTCCTTTGCATAAGAGGCATATCTGCAATCAGGACCATTCCTTTTTGACCAGTGATTATACTGACTAACAAAACTGTCCCTGTCCCCTCCAAGAGCATCTAGTAAATTAGTTAGATTCTTGAGAACCTGCACATGTAAAATGTTTCTCAATGATTCCCTGAGAAGAGCTAACCCTACCATCGTCTTGTCTCTCTGACTCATCTTCTTCTCCTACTACTTACCTTGTGTATCTCCTCAAGCATCTTATCAATTTTTAAACTCATGTCATCCATCTTCTTACTCTGATCCTCTAACTTTTGTTTTAACTTCGTAAACTCATGTAAAGGTACATAACTGTCCTTTATTATCTCCTTTAACTCTTTCTTGTTAGTATAATCCCTGTCTACTGTCCACTCTCTTATCTCACTATGCTCATTAGTCGCCCATACTACCATCCCCACTATCATCGCTATGAAAGTAAATAATAAAGCAATCCACTTCGTTACGTCTTGCCTCTGATAAGATTCTACTGTCGGGATTCTAGTACTTGTCGTAGTCTCGTGAGGAAAAAATTCTTCCCTGGGGGTCATTAACTGCGGTACCATTCACCCTCCTAATATCTATGGCACCCCAGTATAACATAAAAAACTTATTTTATTTCCTCCTTCTTTAATAAATACCTGCGCTGCTCTACCCTCTCCTCCTCTACTGGTATCTTTATACTTAAAATACCGTTAACAAGCTTCGCCTCCGCACGGTCTATATCTAAATACTTAGAACAAGGTATCTTGTGGTAAAAACTACAGCTGAATCTGGGAGCAACATCGTTCTCCTTATTACTACCCTTTATATGTAATACCTTGCCCTCTGACCATACCTCTACATTCTCCTCACCAAAACCAGCTACCGCCATCTGTATCTCCCAACCCCTTACACTCTCTGTATCACTAGAATTAGGATCCACAATAGGAAACCCCTCTATCGGAGGCTTCGGCTCAGTCGGCCAACTGTGAAAAAATGATTCGAATGCTCGATTGATCTCAGGAATGTCTAAAACTAAACTCCTCATGACTACACCTCCAATGTAAAATAGCCTATAGGTCTATTCCTATAAAACTAAAGGACTTATAGCCCTCAAAAAAAATATATATGCTAACACTATATAAAGTCAATTCTTATAAATAATATTTTTTAGATCTCTTGAAACAAAATATTTTGCTGATACCTTTGAAACAATAATTAGAATAAACCCCTATAGAGAGATTTGAAGAAAAAATGCCGGTACCTTTAAGAAATAAATACAGACTGTAAATAAGTCTCTATATAGAAGGATTTGGGAAAATTCTGCCGGAACCTAGTGTTGAGTAGTGGTGGTAGGGTACCGCCCTACGTTTCGAGCCCACGGGGTGGTCCTGTGAGGTATGACGATCTCTCTCTGCGCCCTGACATGCGGAGAAGTAGATTGTCCAATGATTCAGTAGGTCTGAATCGCTGTGTCGAAGCGGCTTTCTTCGATAAAGACACTGAGATGGAGAGAATGTGCACTCCTACCATCGACTCAGTGTTAATAACTACTAGATAGGTGATGTTGTGCACTCCTACTGATGTTGAATCTCTATTACTGAGATAACATGACGCATCATGCTCACAGAGACTGATAAACAGTGAGTATGTGCTAGTACATTGTGCTAGTTGATGTATCTGTCTCCGCAATGAGACTGCTAAACTACCAGGCTATCTCTGTCTCTTGTCATGTATGTTGATCTCAGTAGCTGTCCCTCCACCAGTACGTACTGTGTAGTGCACTGTGGTGTGTATCTGCTGGTATGTATATCTCTCTGTCTGCTAGTACCCTCTACTAGTGGACTACTGTGTCTGTCTGTGTGAGCTGGCCCATCAGGGTGAGCTAGTACAGCATAGATAGTACGCTACCAGTACACTGCTGGTAGTACTAACAGATAGATGGGTGTCCCTGTGTACGTGTGTGTACGTGTGTACCTGTGTATCCGAAGCTACACTAGTACAGTGTGTGTCACTGCCAGCTATGACATGCACAGCACTACACCTGTACTCATACACCCATCTATCCACCCCTCTATGCATAGCTCTATGTCGACATACGTATGTGCATGTACCTGTATGGGTACGTGTGTGGACGCATGTGTACATGGAGTACGCATGACAACAGCCCCTATATACAAGGGGTAGGAAGGAACAACTATGTTGTTCATCACCATCCTCCTGGTCCTCGCCCTGGCGGGGATCGTCACTGCCCTCATTGCGAGGGCAAGGCGGGTCGTCCAAGAGGCGGCCCAGTGGAAGGGCCTCCCCATGGAGGCTCTGGCCGTCATCGCACTCATGTGCAAGGTGATAGAGATTGCCATATGGACTTTCTTCATAGGAAGTTCATTGGCTGGTGTCATCATCTGCTTGGTGTGGTGCTGATCATGAGAGACACAGCAATGTACAACACCATGTATGTCTGTGAGACTTGTGGGGCTACCTACAAGCTCAAAGATGCA